>Ga0079998_113120_pt1 | contig 153397 bp, 184 predicted proteins | sample PerSpoBPS_BMetaG_FD_69201 | JGI IMG/M metagenome (GOLD analysis project Ga0079998, IMG submission 69201) | Thermal spring microbial communities from Yellowstone National Park, Wyoming, USA - Perpetual Spouter B (PS_B) MetaG (SPADES assembly)... | ecosystem: Environmental > Aquatic > Thermal...
CTATCTCGTCTTTTCCTCTAAATCTAGCCTTTACAAACAAATGTCTCATAGCTAGGGATTACGCAAATTCTCACTTATAATTTATCTTTAATTATAAATAACTTTAATGTCGAATTAATATTAAGAAATATCAAATAATGAAACAAGAATATTTAGAAGAAATTTGCAAGAAACTCATAAAATATGATCAAGATATAGTTGAAATCATACAATTTGGCTCTTCTGTTTATGCCCCAGAATATTCTAAAGATATAGACCTCCTTGTAATAACTAAGAAAGCTAAAGAATATGAAAAATACTTTGATATTGTAAATCCTGAAAATGCATCCATCAATGTTGATATTCTGGTATTCAACATTAACGAGAAACCTAGAAAGGAACTATTAATAGGAATCTTAGGTGCCTTTAAGATTCTATATGGGAGTGGCGAATACTTGCTCAGATATGCTAAAGATCTAGGAGATCCGACATTCGAGGAAGCCAAATCTTCATTGAGAATAGCAAGCTCGCTTTTGAAACTTGCATTAGAAACAGAAGATCCTCTTGATAAAGATAGACTTTGCAGAGAAGCTTTTGATGCCCTCTTTCATGCAGCTAGAATAGCTTCAATGGTTTATCTCTCAACAGAAATAAGCAAATGGGGTTTCATTAAAAAAGAATTACCGGAACCTTATAGAAGGAATTTCAACGAGTTTATCAATACGCTTCATATAAATTATTTTTATAATGGAAATTATCCTAAGGATAAAGTTAAAGATGAATTTCAGAAATGGGTTAAAGAAGTAGAAGAATATGTTAATAGTTTAGAGTTAGAAATTAAGAAAAAAGGAACTTCAAAGAATTGAACTCTAACATCTTTGTTTTTCATGAAGAAGATGGAAAATATCAAGAATAATATTAGTTTATTGTATAATAAAGTATGTAATTATAATCGTTATTCATAAGCACTGGCTAGTCATATCTTTTATATTCAAAATAATTTTTTAGTAGCTAAATTAAAACAACTACGTATCCGTAATTCTTCTTATGTAAAATTAGATCGACATCAAATTTTTCTATAATCCCTCCATTTTTATCTGTAGATGTAGTATTAATTAAATAAACATCAACAGGAAATTTGATATTTTGGCACTTTCAACATATCTTACAAAATAGTTGCCTAGTTTTCGAACCTATTATAATTAAAATTAGAATTACAACGCTGTTCATTTTACTCTCAATATTACCTTAAAATTTTTAGTTTTTCCATAGTCCAGTACACGTATACAAAACAATTCTTCGTATTTTTTATTAAATATGAATATTCCTCTTACAGGCTCATCAAATATATAATAGATGGTGCCGATCAGCCTATTAAATGTTTGATGATATATTTTAACGCTTTTAGATAGACTGGATATCCAATAAGGAGAATATCCATCATAATAAAAATACTTTCCATTCAATTGAACAATACCTTGAAGGAACCGATTCTTTGATTTTATAAAATGCTTTTCCATTTTTCTGAGATACTTTATTTCAACATACAGAAAGTCATCAAATATTTTAACTTTTTCAAATGCAAAGGTTAATTTAAAATTCCTAAGTTCAACTACGAGATGAACAAAATACATGAGTTTCATTTAATAAACTTAATTAAAAAATCCGTTCCTAAATAATTAAATGGAAATAACTTTGATATGTATGAATCTATTTTAAATAATAAATTTAATAAATTTTTATCTTTAATTTTTGAATTTCGATGAGGTAAAAATACACCTAATCCTCTTATTTCTTTTACATGAAAGTTTTTAAATAAATTCATAAATTCAGCAGGTTGATAATATCTGATTTTAAATTTCTTATATATACCATATCTTTTCCTAGGCTTAAATGTTAAGAGATCGTACAAACACCATCTATTAATTACTATCGGTATGAATGATGCACCCTTCTTTAATAATCTGTATAAAGCATAATTAACTGCATATATATTTGGTTCACTGTTTAAAGGGCCGAAGAAAGAATATGCTCCATCAAAAACTTCTTCTCCATAAATATTAATTAGTTTAGAAATATTAGAAATAGGCATTTGATAGATCTCTACATTCTTTATATTAATAATTTCAAGCTTTCTTTTTAATTTGGAAAGCATGCCTTGAGAAATATCAACACCTACAACTTTAACACCTTTCAATGCCAAAGGTATTGCTTCTAAACCTGTACCGCAACCTAAATCGAGAACAATATCTCCTTTTTTGAACTGTGAAAAGAGATAGCTTAAAGCTTCAAGATATAAATAATAAAAATTCTTATTCGATAGTACATCTTCATCATATATCTTTGATACTTCATCATATGATTCAGAGATTTTTGAATATTCTAGCACAAGTTATTAAGAAAAACCTTTCAAATATCCTTAATGAAAGTACGGATTCCATTAAACTTTTCTATTTCAACTTTTTCTTTATGGATGGTTTTATAGTAAGAAGATGAAGAAATTCTTTGACTTTGATATTCGCAATCTCAAAATTGTTTTTTATGATTAATATTCTTTATTAGCTACGTATTTTTCAAACAAAATTAAGTATGTTTTCCTTAATTTTTGAGCTTTCTCAGGGTCTATTCTTTCACAAAATGCAATCATTCCTCCCAATCTTATAACTTCATTCTTTGCTTCCGTGAATTTTTCGTAGATTTTTAATCTTAATGAAGCCTCTTTGGAACTAAGTTCTGCGAGCTTTCTTAAAGTTTCAATTTCTTTATGCATAATTCAGCTTCCTCTTCAAGCTTATATATAATCTCAAGATCTTTTTCTATTTCCTCCAACAGTTTTTCCAGACTTTTTATCGTTTCTTCTTTCTCTTTTATCTCATTATCTAAATTTCTCATAAACAAAGTAATCCACGTTTATTCATATATTTTTTATTTAAGGAAATCGACTGCGTGTTTTATTTTTCAAATTAAAAAATTCATGTTAGCCATAGAACACATAGAATTATAGACAAGTTTATATGTAAGGAGTTCTTGCATCTCATAAATGGCGAGACTTTATGAAAATTTTTAAAAATATATACGTGTAGATTTTTCTTTATTCATGGTTTCGATTAAAGGTTATGCAGGAATAATCATTGCGGTAGGAATATTGCTCATCATAATAAGCGGAATACTAGATGACATATCTAACTACTTGAAATTGTTTGCAAATGGAAATGATGGTAATCTAGTTATTGATTTCGCAAAATCATTTGCATTTAACGTTCTATTCTGGATAGGTTTCATAATAGCAATAGTAGGCTATAACCTTAGCATCAAACCTATTTTTGACAATAAAGAAGCAGTAGAATTAATTCAAAAGAAGCATGGAGAAACACATAAGAGCTTATTCAAGTTCTTCAAAGTCTATAAATTAGCAGTCATCATATTAACGATCTTCTCAATCATTTTCGCGATGTTATTTTTAATTGAGTTCTTAATAGGATTACCTTTGACGATCTTTCATGAAAATGAAGCTTTAACTAGTAGCTTAAAAGGCATTTCAGTTCTATATTCTTATTTGCCTATTCAAACTTTGCTTATGATTACTTTGATAATAATATTAATCAGAGCATTTATGAAGAATCTTCTCTGGGCATTCGATGCAGCATTTTTCAGAAATATAAGACCTTACTTTTTCTCTGTGATTGGTGTTTTAGCATTGCTTTTTGTAAACTTAGCATTTCTTGCGATAATATTCATCATCTTTCTATCAACTAATGAAACTTTAAACGCTACGAATCAATATTTGCAAACATTCGATACAAGCTATATTGATAAAATCCAAGCAACAGTATCAAATAGCTTGAATGCCCTTATAGGATCGATTCCCTTCATACTTTATTACTTAATTGTTTGGCTTATTACAGGTATAGCACTATACTTTGTTTATTACTATAGACCAAAAGAATACGAGAAATTTTAGTTAATTTCTAATTTAACAATAGTATTAATTAAAATAATTCATTATTTCGTCTTTAATTTTGAGAAAGCTTAATAGAATTTTTTAATATCTTCTTTATCAAGATAATATAAACGAAATAGTCAATCTTCTTATCAATTCAATATTCTTTAGCATTTCTTTTTCAGGTTTGAGAAAAAGAGCTTTCATTTTTAAATGCTCAGCCGAAACTATAATGTAACAATCAGTAATATATTAAGAATTTTTCTAAGTTCTCCAGCTCTAAACACTATTTGAGAATTTATTTCAATGATTTTCGTTATATTAGTTATTCATATAGCTAATTCGATTGTTATTTTATTTGACTCATTTTTCACCAGCAAATTGTATATTCTTGAAGCGATGTAAATTACTTCGCTTAATGTCTGATAAATAATATGAAGCTTTACTTTATTTTTAATTGCTTTTTCAAAAAGCTCGACGACTTTATCTCTAGCAGGTTCATCTTCATTATATGAGCTACAATAACACTAGTTTCAATAATGTAGCTCTCTGATAATTTCAAGGAACTTTCCTTCTTCAATTTGCTTTTCTTCAGATAGAATCTTTTCAACGATATCAGGATTTATCCTAACCGTTAAGGACTTTAAGATTAAACCTTCTTCTCTAATTTCAGCAATTAGAAAACTCCCTTCATCAATATCAGCAGCGATTCTAAGTGCTTTAGGTATAATCCTTTTTTTCTAACACGTAAAGCAAACTTCTTTGGATTGTTCATAATAGGAAAAAGTTAAACTTATTAAATAGTTAACCCTCTTAAATTACGTTTGCAATAATATACAAAATGAAAGAACGAATTCGCAGAGAAATATATAAAAGCGACTGAAAAACATTTTGAAGCTTAATAAAAGAAGTAAATCTTTGTTTTATTTAAAATTAAAAGATTATAGAATTAATTTAATATTCTTCAAATAATTGAATTTTATTTTTAACCTTTCTTTTTATTTCTTCATCAAAAGTTAAAAGAGGAATGTTTAATTCTTTTACGAGCGAAACAATGATAGCATCTGCTCCTTTAAGACCAAATTCTATAGCACAATCACAAGCTATTTTTATTCTATCTTTTGTCAATTCTTCGACCATAATCAGTTTACTTTCAATCCATTCATTAATCTTTGATTCTATTCTTCTTACAATTTCTTTATTGGAAATTCTTCTAGCTATTACGCCACAAACTTCTGGAAAAGTTATTGCAGATATAAATATTTGAGTTTTTCTATCTATAAAAACGTTATGAAAAAACTTAACAGCTTTATCTCTATTTATATCGCCTTCAAGAAATAAGCTAACGAAAACATTTGAATCAACAACAACCTTGGTGATCATTCTCTATCTTCTCTTATAGCTTCTACGGCACTCAATCCTTTAGGCCAATATTTAGCTACCTCATTGGCAATTTCATTTATTTCACTCAATTCCTTATCCCATTCAATTGGCTCAATAATTATTTTCTTATCCTCAAGGCTAACTTTTATTATACTTCCTTCCTTTATCCCTAAAGCCTCCCTTAATTTTTTTCTAAGTACAATCTGACCTTTAGTTCCTACTTTTAATAAAAGTTTTACTTTTTTCTCATTCATATTTAGAAATTACTTCTTACTCATATTTAAATCTGATAAAGTATTTTGTCATTTCCCTAATCAATTGCGAATCAAGGAATATTATATCATTATAGTCTTGAAAGAATCAAGATTGTTCTTTAAAGTTAACTATTTCTGCTAATGAATTGGAGAACTTGTTTCAAAATAAGATACGGAATTTTTAAAGCTACTCACTAATATAAATTATGAAAGTTTGCTCAATATAAATTAATCATTTCTGAATCAATCATATTTTTAAGTAAGAATCTTTGAGTTGTAATAGCAGAGATTTACCTTTGTGAATATTATATCATTATATCATCTAGACTTATTACTTGAATCACATCTCTCGATTTGTTTAAAAGCTCCTTATCCTCTGTTACAAGTATCAACTTATGCTTCGTTGATAGCACTACATATGACGCATCGTAAATAGTCATTCTCTTAGTGATTGCTAGCTTAACGATATCATGTTCAAACCCCCGTATATCAAGTATTATCATTTCACTAATTAGACCTAAGAAATCATTAATTAGCGAGATGGCCTCCTCTGCTTTTAGTATATGCAGTATTGTAGTTTCCTTCCAAATAGCGTTTAAAACTTCATATATTGTTAACCATTGTATGGCTTGGCCTCCCAAAGGCTTTAACTTAATTTCTTTAAGAGCCTTGAATAAACTAGATGAATCAAAAAGATATATTGGTTTATTCATTTAGCTTCTCTATCCTCCCGAATAAGTCTAACAATATCTTCAATGTTGATCTTATCAAGGATTTCTTTTTTTCCTTTTAACTTTTCTTCAAGCAACATCAATCTGCGCCTACGAACTTCATTTTCAATTGTGCTCCTAATAAGCTCAGAAATGTTTATATTGAACCTCCTAGCTTCATCTAACAACTCTCTTCTTATCTTAGCAGAGACTGTAACATACCTACCCATAGGTCGACACTCTATGAAGTAACATGTAACTACCCAGATATAAACATTTAGGTATGTTAGAGTGTTCTTCTGAACATTCTTATTGTAGACATATAGATAATGCTAAATGAAATAATATTTAATTTAAGACAAACACATCCTTCATTAATCTTAAAAATTGTTGAATGAGAATTAAAGAAATAGTAGTTAAATGAATTTTATTTACAGGAAAATTGAACCAAAAGATTATCAATAAATAATATTTATTTAATTATGATTATCGAAACTCATTAAACATATTTAAAATTAATATGAACTAAAATAATTTATTATTTTATCCTTGATAAGTTTAATTGTTTTAAGAGGTTCTGGGCTTAAAGGATGACCATAGCAAATATGATCAACACCTGCTTCGATCATTTTAGCAGTTTGCTCAAGAACTTCTTCAATCGTTCCTGTAGCAGTGAAATTAGGTATGACTTTTTCTTCTATGACTTTCATATCGCTTAAATCCTCATATTTTACGTTAGCAGAAGCAAGCATAGGCGAATTTCCTACAAGTTTTTTAATATAGGAGCTTACTATCTCAGTCATTTTAGATTTTGCTCTATCTGAGTTCTCATCAATGAAAGTGAAAGGTCTAGCGATAAGCTGAATTTTGCGATTTTTGTTAGAGCTCATGAGTATTTCTTTCATCTTCCTAGCATAAACAGGATTCCAAAGCATATCAACAACGATTCCGCTTATCATTTCTAAACTTGCTGCTCTCTTAGCCAACAAAGGACCTGACGTGCCAACATAAATCTCTATTGCTTTCGCCTCAAGCTTAAATATTCTTTTCATACTATCATCGAGCTCTTTCAAAAAGTTTACAACATCATTTATGCTTCTTTTCACAGGTTCATTTATAAGTTCATAATATGCTCCTCTTGAAATAGCTAAGATTTCTCTACCGTTCGTTATTTCATGCAATAAAGATAAGTATCTAGCTAATTGAATGGGTCTATAGAGAAATACAGGTATCGTTACTGCCCCAATTTTTATTCTATTTGTATACCTTGATATTATGAAAGATATTGGAAGAGCAGGTTTGAAAGGAATATGTTCATAAATTTGGAAGCTATAAAAGCCAAGCTCATCGGCTAAAGAAGAAAGCTTGATATATTCTTCAACGTTTTTATCTCCTTCAAAGGCTAAACTAAAAAAGACCATTACTAAGATATTTTAAATTTTTTATTTTAAGTACTTCTTAGAAGCAATACAAACTTTGTTTCAATTTCTTTTTATTTAATATTTAAATCACTTATAAATTACACAATATAAGATGGAAAAGAATAAGAAGTGGAATAAGTTGAATCCTTTTGAAGAATGGGTTATAGTTCATAAAGGAACAGAACCACCTTTCACTGGAGAATATGTTTATCACTTCGAACCTGGAATTTATGTTTGCAAAAGATGCGAAGCTCCACTATTTAGATCCGAAGACAAATTTGAATCTGAATGCGGATGGCCAAGCTTTGATGATGAAATACCTGGAGCAGTAAAAAAGCTACCTGATCCTGATGGAATAAGAATAGAGATACAATGTGCAAATTGTGGAGCACATCTTGGACATATTTTTTATGGGGAAGGCTTCACGCCTAAAAATACAAGATATTGCGTAAATTCAGTATCCTTGAAATTCATTCCAAAAAAGAAAGAAGAAAGTTAGATTTTAAAAAGATGAGATATTGCAGGAGCAGGAGTTATATGTAGCACTGGCTTTGGCTTATATGGTTCCTCTAGATATTTAATCTCATCTTCTTTAAGCTTTATCTCTAGTGCCTTAACATATTCTTCAAGATGTTCAACTTTGCTAGTTCCTATTATCGGTATAACACCTTTGTGAAGTATCCATGATATTGCTACTTGAGTTGGCGTTACTTCTTTATTCCTAGCAACTTCTATAACTCTTCTCACAATCTCAGCATTTTCAGGAGGTTCTACATAAATTTTGTAAGGATAAAATCCTGTTTCAGGTCTTAATCTTTCAGGTGCATCAGGCTCGACGACAAGCTTGCCATCTTTATAATATTTTCCTGAAAGGACTCCTGCAGCATTAGGGCTATAAGCCATGTATCCAATATTATGAGCTTTACAGAAAGGTATCATTTCTCTTTCTTCTTCTCTGTATAGCAAATTGTAGAGTGTTTGTATACTTACAAACTTTTCATAGCCTTTAAATTCAGCAATGAAGAAAGCCTTTGCAAATTGCCATGTCCACATGCTTGAGGCGCCGATATATCTTACTTTACCTTGTCTAACTAGATCCGTGAGCGTTGATAAGGTTTCCTCAATAGGAGTTTCGTAATCCCAACGATGAATTTGGTATAAATCTACATAATCAGTCTTAAGCCTTCTTAGTGAATCGTTTATTTGCTTCATTATATGTTTCCTTGATAATCCTCTATCGTTTGGTTTCTCACTCATTGGAAAGAATACTTTAGTAGCTATTACAGCATCTTCTCTTATCCCTTGCAAAAATTCACCCAATATTTCTTCAGACTTTCCAAGTGAGTAATAATTGGCAGTATCGAAGAAATTAATACCTAGATCCCATGCTCTTTTCAATACCTTGAATGCTTCTTCTTTACCTACTACCCATCCTCCGCGTCCATATAATTGCAAATTTGGATCGCCGAAAGACATCGTTCCAAGTGCAATCCTAGAAACCTTAAGGCCCGACCAGCCTAAACGAATATACTCCATGGAAGTGAAAAGGAAAGACCTTTATTTATTCTTTGTTGAAATCTTATTCTTTTTAAGATTTAGGCATTGAGAAGTTATTTCAATACGAGATTGATCTTTTAATAATGCTTGAATTAAAGACTATTAAAACGAACTCATTACTTCTTCAGCAAAAATCTTAATTCCTTCCAAATTAGGAAGTTCGTTGAAAGCTAAAGTAAATCTTTTAATACCTAAATTAAGGTATTCTTCAATCTTTTTAATACATTCTTCAGGTTTTCCCTTTATTGCAGATTTAATGAAGGGTTCTTCTTTTGTTTTTCTAATTTTTAAGTATTCATTAAATTTCCTTTTAAAATCTTCTTCATTCTTTCCAATAACGACATCTAATTCAAGAGAAATTTCTATGTTTTTTATTTTTTCGCTATACTTTTCTATGATAACATTTAACATTTCAGGAGGCAAGTAAGATAATTCCCATATATTAGCATGCTTCAATGCTATTTCTATTGTTCTCTTGCCCATTGCTGAAATACAAATTGGCATTTTTGCTGCAGGTTTAAAATCGCTTATATCTACTTTGTAGTATCTTCCTTTGAAATTAGAGAACCCCTTATTCATTAATTCTTTCATTATAATCAATCCTTCTTCAAGCCTATCTATCCTTTCTTTTACTCTTGGAATGTTAATTCCAAACGTAGACCAATATTTTCTAGCTTCTTCTTTTATGAAACCAAATCTTGCATCAACTCTATTGTTACTTAACCTTGCAATTGTGAATAAAGCCTTAGCTATTGCAATAGGATGCCTATAACTTCCTTCAAGATATGTGACAGCAGGACCAATTCTGATTTTCTTAGTCTTAGAAGCTACATAAGATAATACTGAAAAGCAATCTAAAAGCCAAGAAAAAGGACCATCGCCATAATATGCTGCGTTATATCCTAATTCTTCTAGTTCTTCAAATAAATCCAAAATCTTTATATCATAGCCCCAAAGTTGAACGGCAAAGAATAATTTTTTACTCATAAAAAACAATAAAGAAAAAATATGAATCGTTTAACTCATATGTTCAGTATAATTTCCATGTTCATGCATCATTTCTTCACATTCATCATGCATTTGTTGCATATGGTCATTCATGTCATGCATATGACCACCATTATGCATTGCTTTTCCGTTATTCCATCCCATCATATTGGCATATGTTGCTACGCCTAAAAAGGCTGTGAATACTAGCGTTACTAGTATGCCTATAAGCACACCAACCAATAGATTTTTGTCCATTTCAAGCTTTCAATGCTTTACTTTAATTTTATTTCTTTAGTGAAACTTTCTGGAAAAACAGTTTCAAAAAGTTTCATGAAACTTCTTCTTTTTTTAAAACGACAAGCATTTCTCTACCTCTTTTAGTCCTTATTATTATACCTCTAGATTCTAATCTAGCCAAAATTCTATGCGCTTTAGTTTTTGAGAGTTTAAAATGTTGTTGAATTTCTTTTTGTGTAGATCTATAATTGTTTTGTTTCAAAAATTCAACTATGTTTTTCTCTTCATTTGTTAAAGGATAGACGTATTGTTTTACTTCCTGATAATTTTTTTCAATTTTCTGCGAAGGTAATAAAAGATATATAATTAATACTATAACAAATGGAATTAGGATAATAATTAAAAACCAAAACATAGGAAAAGAATAACCTCCCATCATCATCATGTGCATTTGCCACATAGGAAGAATAATTAATGTTCCAAAAACTAAAAGAATAAAAAGAACAATTAAGGTTATCATTAAAATATATTTAATATCCATAATTTAATATAATTTCAAAAATTTCTTCAAGATTTGAATAATTAAATCTGAAATGAATTTCATTAAATTCACTCTTTAGCTTGATCACTTCGCTTCTTATCTTTTCTGAATCTTCTTTTTTATAAGTTCTATAAATTAATTCTGCTATTATATCCATATCCTTTTCCTTCATGCCTAATCTGGTGACCTCATTGGTCCCTAATCTTATAGCACTATCTGTTATTATGTTAACTTTTTCAAGCTCAATTGCAAATCTTTGATTCTCTTCTTTGCTTGCGAAATTTAAATAGATTTGATGACTTTCTGTTAAAATACCTCTTGGTCCTTTAATAGGCAATCCGAATTCGAGCAAAGACTTTGCCAATCTTTTAGAATTGTTTATAACTTGTTTTGCATATTCCTTACCAAATTCTTTCATTTCAATTAAAGCTAAAGTTAGCGAAGCAATCCTGTTCCAATGCGCATTATCTACAATGGAAGGAAAAATGGTTTCATCGATTTTATCTCCTATTTCTTTATTCGATAAAATTATACCTCCTTGAGGACCGAAAAAAGATTTATGTGTTGAACCATATAATGCTACTGCTCCTTCTCTCAAAGGATCTTGAAATTCACCGCCTGCAATTAAACCTAAAACGTGCGAACCATCATAAGCTATTTTTATTTCTTTGTCTTTACTTTTAGAATAAATTTCTTGAACAGGTTGCTTTCTAAGTACTAAGCTAAAATCGAAAATAATAAAACTAGGTTTAACTTTTTCTATTAAATTTAAAGTAGCATCAACGTCTATGATGTATTCTTCTTTGTTAAAAGGTAGATATTCAACGTTTATTCTTAAAAACTTAGGTAAAGCATTTTTTGCCATGCCAGGATAACCTCCATCTTCAGGTGAAACGCAAAGAATGGTTTCATTTTCTTTTACGTTTGAAGCTAGAAAAGCAAGTGTTGCGATATGACCAGATAGTGCTCTTAAATCTGCATATTCAGCCTTGAATAAATCTTTGGCTACTTTTATACCTATGTTTTCAATTTCATCCATATACCTAGTTCCCCTATAAAACGATTCCCTTGAAGTATATCTACCTGCAAAATCAATAGCCAAAAGTGCTCGCGCTTCAGGGCTTAGTATATTTTCTGAACTTATCAAATTTATTGAATTTTTCAATCTCCATTCGTTATGTTTTTTTATTAAGCCTAATAATGAAAGAAATAATTCTACCATACTAAATAATGGGCTAATACATTAATAGATTAAATGGTTAGAGAAGTCATCAAATATTCATTGATAACAGATTATGATGTTTATTTATTCAAATCTGGTAAGCATTATAGGCTTTATGAAAAGCTAGGTTCACATGTGCTAGAGCTTGATGGTGAAAAAGGAGTTTATTTTGCTGTATGGGCTCCAAATGCTAAAAGCGTTTCAGTAATAGGAGATTTTAATGAATGGAATTCAGAAAAGCATTTACTTTTTAAGCGAGAAGATGCAGGAATATGGGAAGGATTCATTCCAGGTGTAAAAATGGGAGATCGTTATAAATACAAAATAGAAGCTGGAAATTACGAAATCGATAAGGCAGACCCTTTCGCATTCTTTAGCGAAGAACCTCCAAAGACTGCATCGATAGTTTGGGATCTAAGCTATGAGTGGAAGGATGATGATTGGATGAAAAATAGATTTCAAAAGAATTCTTTAAAAGCACCTATTGCGATATATGAAGTTCATTTAGGATCTTGGAAAAGGAGAAAAGAAGAAAGTAATAGATGGTTAAGCTATCTAGAGTTGTCTGAAGAACTTCCTAAATATGTAAAAGAACTGGGATTTACGCATGTAGAATTTTTACCTGTAATGGAGCATCCATTTTATGGTAGCTGGGGTTATCAAATAACTGGATATTTTTCTCCTACTTCAAGATATGGTAAACCACAGGATTTCATGCATCTAATCGAAGAATTGCATAAAAACGATATTGGGGTAATACTTGATTGGGTTCCTTCACATTTCGCAACTGATGGACATGGTTTAGCATACTTTGATGGGACTTATCTTTATGAATATGAAGATTGGAGGAAAAGATACCATCCTGATTGGAATAGCTATATATTCGATTATGGAAAAAATGAAGTGAGAGCATTTTTAATTAGCTCGGCTTTGTTTTGGCTTGATAAATATCATGTTGATGGACTAAGAATAGATGCTGTTGCTTCAATGCTATATCTAGACTATTCAAGAAAACCCGGTGAATGGGTTCCAAATATATATGGAGGAAAAGAAAACCTTGAAGCAATATCATTCATAAGGGAACTGAATGAAGCTGTATACAAATATTATCCTGATGTTCAAACAATAGCAGAAGAATCAACTGCATGGCCGATGGTTTCTTGGCCTGTATATGCTGGTGGATTGGGATTCGGCATGAAATGGAATATGGGTTGGATGCATGATATACTTGAATATATGTCCAAAGACCCAATTTATAGAAAATATCATCATAACATGCTTACTTTTAGCATTTGGTATGCATTTTCAGAGAATTTCGTGCTTCCTTTATCTCATGATGAAGTAGTTCATGGCAAGCATTCGTTGTTATACAAAATGCCTGGTGATGAATGGCAAAAATTTGCAAATCTCAGATTACTTTATGCTTATATGTATGCTCATCCTGGAAAGAAATTGCTTTTCATGGGAAACGAATTTGGACAAAGAAGCGAGTGGAATCATGATGCAGAATTGGAATGGCATTTACTTAAAGATAAGTTTCATGCAGGTATACAAAGATTAGTTAAAGATTTGAATGAAAAATACAAAAGGGAAAGAGCTTTACATGAAACTGATTTTAAAAGAGAAGGATTTGAATGGATAGACTTCAACGATTGGGAAAAAAGTATAATAAGCTTTGTAAGGAAAAGCTTAGATGGCGAAGAAATCATTTTAGTTGTTTGTAATTTCACACCTGTTCCTAGAGAAAACTATAAGATAGGAGTACCGAGACTAGGATTTTGGAAAGAAATACTAAATACTGATGCAGAAGTATATGGCGGTAGTGGATGGGGAAATTTTGGAGGAGTGAAAGCTAAAGAAGAACCTATTCATAATAGACCTTATTCTATTGAAATTTCATTACCTCCTCTAGGTTGTATATATTTCAAATATTCAAAAGAAGACAAACTTATTCCAGAGTGACAGTAGATCTTCATTTTTCTAACTTCCTCATCGTCCAAAAGGCTAGGTTTTCATTTTTGTAAAGAAGTGTTGAGATTGTAGAGTTTGTAATAAAACTGTTTCAAACATTCAGAAACCAATGCGGGGGGTGGGATTTGAACCCACGAAGCTCTTCGCACAGGATCTTAAGTCTGGCACCTATTTTAGGTCCTGCCCCTTTGTCCTGGCTCGGGAACCCCCGCCTCATTCATTATATTTAGACGTGATTCTTTTATTTTTTTCAAAATGATATATCCTTGCTTGATTCTATTATTTTATGGCTATTCATGAAATTCAAAGTGCTGAATTCGAACTTATAAAGGAACCGAAAATGCTCTTAAGAAAAATGTTAGAAATAAGGAAATTTGAGGAAAAAATCGAAGAATTATTTTTAATTAAAGGAATATTAATTGGCCCAGCACATTTGTATCTAGGACAAGAAGCTGTTGCTACAGGTATTTGTTCAAATTTAAGAAATGAGGATCTAGTCGTTACGACTTATCGTTGCCATGGTCATGCTATAGCAAAGGGTGTTTCGATAAGGAAACTAATGGCTGAGATGTTCGGTAAGAAAACAGGTACGTGCAAAGGATTAGGAGGATCAATGCATGCAGCGATAAGCTTAGAAAATGGAATAATTTTAGCTACAGCAATAGTAGGTAGTGGAATACCTATTGCAGCTGGAATAGCGTTAGCTAATAAATATCAAAACAAAGACATAATAACTGTTTGTTTCTTTGGAGATGGAGCAGTTAATACTGGTGCTTTCCATGAAGGCATGAACATTGCTGCATTATGGAAGTTGCCTATAATATTTGTTTGTGAGAACAATTTCTATGCAATGTCAACTCACATAACGAGAAGTTTATCTTCGAAAAGCATCGCTGATAGAGCTGCCTCATATAATATGGAAGTAATAGTAACAGATGGAAATGATGTTACTTGCACATATAAGGCAGCAAGGGAGGCAATAGAAATGGTTAAAAAAGGAATTAGCCCAGTATTCATAGAAGCGAGGACTTATAAAATGAAAGGACATGGAGTTTATGATGAAGGTAAGTATAGAGATCCGAATGAAGTAGCTAAATGGCTTGAAAGAGATCCAATTAAACTCTATAAAAACCGCTTAATTCAAGCTGGAATCATAGATGAGGAAGAAATCAAGAAGATAGAAAAAGAAATAGAAAATGAAATCGAGGATGCAGTACAGCAAGCTATGAAAGATGAAGTATTAGATTTCGAAGAATTGTATAAGCTACTTTGGGTATGAGAGAAATAACTTACGCTGAAGCTTTGAGAGAAGCCTTGAGAGAAGAGATGCGTAGAGATGAAAGAGTAATAATACTAGGTGAAGAAGTTGGTCTTTTTGAAGGAGTTTATAAAGTAACTCAGGGACTACTTAAAGAATTTGGACCAAAGCGCGTAATAGATACACCTATTTCAGAAATTGCAATAATAGGTGTTGCTGCAGGTGCAGCGTTAGCTGGCCTTAAACCTGTAGCTGAAATAATGTATATGGATTTCCTCGCTATTGCTGCTGACCAAATTGTTACGCATATAGCTAAAATGAGATTTATGAGCGGTGGGCAATTGAAAGTTCCTTTAGTTATTAGAACACAATATAGCTTAGGAAGGGTTCATGGATCTCAACATTCACAGTTTTATCCTTCATGGTTTTTACAATCTCCAGGAATAAAAATAGTATTACCTTCAAATCCTTATGATGCAAAAGGTCTGTTGAAAAGTTCAATTAGGGATGAAAATCCTGTACTCTTCGTAGAAAGTGGTGTTCTATACAAGACAAAGGGAGAAGTGCCTGAAAACGAATATACAATTCCTTTAGGGAAGGCAGATATTAAAAAGAAAGGAGAAGATTTAACGATCATTGCTTTTTCAAGATGTGTCTTGGAAGCTTTAAACGCTGCAAAGGAACTTGAAGAGAGAGGAATAAGCGCAGAAGTAATTGATCCTAGAACGCTTATACCTTTAGATATTGAAACTATAGTAAGCTCCGTTAAAAAAACTGGAAGGGTTATAATAGTAGCGGATGACGTGAGAAGCGGTAGTATTACAAATGAAATAGCAATGCAAATAATGGAGAATGCCTTTGATTATTTAGATGGGCCAATCGTTAGAGTTACTTCCCCTGATTTGCCAGTTCCATTCAGTCCTATCTTGGAGAAACAATACATGGTAAGCAAAGATAAAATAATAAAGGCTGTTGAACAGAATTTTGGTTTTAAAATATAATACCTACTTTCATATCTTCACCTTTAGCCATGCTTAACAAGGCTTTTTCTATTTCATCAATTTTTCTTTCGCTCGTAATCAACATCTCAGTATTGACTTTATTCTTCTCAATCAATTCAAAGGCTTTTTTAACTGAGCTAGGATCATGATGAAAAGAACCAAAAATTTTCAGTTCACCATAATGTATTTTATATGCATCGAGATTGATTTGGGTACCAGCTTTTAAGCCTCCGAAATAAATCAAAGTGCCACCTTTTCTCACAAGTTCAAAAGCAATATTCCATGCTTCAATCGTACCAACTGCTTCTATCACAATATCATATCCTTCCCCTTCTTTCAACTTGATTATCTCATGTTTATATTCTTCATAATCATAAACTTTTATGCCTAGCATTTTGGCTATCTTTAATCTCGATGCATGTTTTCCTAACAAATTAACCTTTTTTGTGAAATTAAGAGCTAATTGAGCATGCAAAAGAGCTATTGGACCGCTTCCTATTATCAATATTTCATCATCTTCTTTAGCATTCAATAGATTCCATGCATGCACGACGCAAGCCAAAGGTTCTAAAGCTGCATACTTTTTATAGTTCTTTTCTTTAATTTTAAAGAGATTTAATTCTACGATTCGTTTAGGTATGATCATGTATTCTGCAAAAGAACCATCAAGTGTAAAACCTATTAACGTGTCCTTTAAGTTTTCACAAAGATTATAGTTACCTTTTTTGCAATAATAACACTGCATACAAGGTGCAGAATTAGCACCTGCTACAATATCTCCTATTTCGAAATTCTTAACATTGCTACTCTTTTCGATAATTTCACCTACATATTCATGACCTATAATTCTAGGATAATTAATGTAAGGATGCCCTCTTTCATAAGCCTTTAAATCTGTGCCGCATGTTAAAGAATAGAGAACTCTTATCAGCACCTCTCCATTTTTTGGCTTAGGTATTTCTTTTTCTTCTATTTTTATTTCCCTTATAGCCTTAAGAAGAGCTGCTTTCATTTTGAGAATATCCAAGAAATCTTTTCATATTTTTCTTCTTTAAGCTTTTCTGCGAGCTTTAGCTCATATTCGCTAGGCTTATCTGCTAAAGTAACTTCGCTCTTTTCGCTTAATTTCTTCTTCATCCAATTTGATATATGATGAATTAATTCATTAATTGAAATAGATTTGATTTCAGATATGTTCATGACAGGAGGATATTTGTAATGCTCCTTACAAACTTTCTCGAGCTTATCAAGATTTGCATCGACAAGAAGAGTGCCATGGATCAAAATTGAATTGCTTTTTATGTAACCAGCCATTCCTGAGACCTTCTTTCCTTTTATAGATAACCAATTAGGTTCTCTGAATTCTAATTCAATTCCTATTTCGCTCAGGGCTTTTACTATATAACTTGAAAAGTAACGGTAAAGTTCAATCAGAGAAAATTTTTCATAAGGTTTTCTTTGAACAAAAAAACTCCAATTTAAATTTCCTTCATCATTATATATTGCTCCTCCTCCTGTTATTCTCCTACCTAATTTTATACCTCCTCTTAAACAATATTCAACATCTATTAATTTGAATATACTTTCATGAAAAGGAGCTATTGCTGAATCTTCGTTAATCCAAAGTCTAAAAGTATTCGTTGAATTACCTCCATTCAAAGAAATCAATATAGCTTCTTCTAAAGCCAAGTTTCTATTCAGATCAAATTCATTTTCATAAATTATGCGAAAATTATTCAAAGCTTCCACTTTCAATTATATCCTTGACTTTTTTCAAAAATCTTGCTGCATACATACCATCAATTACTCTATGATCGAAACTCAAGCTTAGCATGATTGAAGGCTTTATGTAAATAGAGTTGCTTTCTGAATAAATTTTGTATTCAATGGTTCCAACACCTAAAATTGCAACGTTTGGAGGATAAATGAGAGGATTGAAATGAATTACTTCATATGCTCCTAGATTTGTTATTGAAAATGTATATCCTTGCAAATCTTCTAAACTTAGATTCCCTTTTTTTGCTTTCTCTATCAATATTGAATGTTCTTTATCTATTTCATCTAAGCTCTTTTTATCTGCATTCTTTATAACAGGCATGTACAATTCATTATCTATAGCTAAAGCGAAAGCGATGTTTATCTCATTCTTTAAGTTTATTGAGCCGTCTTTGTATTCTGAATTTAACAAAGGAAATTCTTTAAGAGCTCTTGAAGATGCAAATATAAAATAAGAATCAAAGCTTAGATTTCTTTGAGCTCTATGATTTAATAATTTATCTACCTTTACATTCACGTGAACAGTCAATTGAGGAATTTCCTTATGACTTTTCTCTACTCTCTGTGCTATTACTCTTCTAATAGGAGAAAGAGGAATGATTTCTTCTTTCTTTTCCAATCCAGCCTTGCTCAAAAATTGCAATACGTCTTCCTGTGTAATTCTACCTTGAGGCCCGCTTCCTTTTATTTTTGAAAGATCGATTCCATACTCTCTTGCCAATCTTCTCGCAGCAGGGGTTGCTAAGACTTCTTGAACTTCTTCTTTAACTTCTAGCGTAGGAGATATTTCTAATATTGGCTCTCCTACGTTCAATTCTTCTCCTTCATTATGAAAAATCTTAGTTACATATCCTTCATACGGAGAACTGATTTCAAATGTTGCCTTTTCAGTCATAACTTTTAGTATTATTTCATTCTTCGATACCTTATCTCCAACTTTTTTCATTATCTTCAATATTGTTCCTTTTTCCATCGCAGGATCGACTCTAGGCATTGAAATTATCATGCTCATTTCTTGATCAAATTTTCTACCATCTTTTTTATGTTATTCAATATTTTCGTAGCAGATTCAGGAGAATCTGATTCAGCAAATATCCTTATTAAAGGTTCTGTACCGCTAGGTCTAACTAAAAACCATTCTCTTTCATTAAGCCATACCCTAATTCCGTCTATTCTGTCACTCCTATAACCAGAGAAACTTTCTGCTATCTTTTCAATTATAGCTTTTCTATCAATATTCTTTGCTTCAACCTTAGTCTTCATCATCCATCTTTTAGGTAGTTCCTCATCAAGTTCGCTCAATTTTTTATGAGTTTTTGCTAAACATTCAAGCATAAGAGCCAATGTCATGCAACCGTCTCTAGTTGGATGCATAGGAGTGTAAAAGAAGCCTCCATTCTCTTCAAGACCGAATGCAAATATGCCTTTTGATATTAGTTCATTGATTTTCTCAGTAACGATAACGCTTCCTACTTTGGTCCAAATAACATCACCATTCAATTCCTTAACTACACTTTCTACAAGCGTCGATGCGCTAACACCTACTACAAGTGTTCCTTTTCCGTGCTTAGCTAGAACATGTTTGGAAAGAATTGCACCGCTCCTATCACCCCAAATTACATTACCTTTTTCATCTAGGAAAATAGCTCTATCTGCATCACCATCAAATGCAATTGCTAGATCTAAATTGAGCCTTTTAGTTAGTTCTCCCAATTCTTTTAAATTTTCTCTTAAAGGTTCAGGTTCCCTTGAAGGAAAATATCCATCAGGTTGTGAATTTATTAGATAAGCTTTAACTTTTAATTCCTTAACTAAAAGAGGAGCAGTTAATGAAGCTGCTCCACATGCTGGATCTATTGCTATCTTGAAGTTCTTTTTAGATATTGCTTCTACATCAACTCTTTCTTTTATAGCATTTATATATGGTGTAATGCTATCGATTTTACCTGAGCAAAGAGAAGGTATTTCGCTATAAGTATACTTTTCGTTAAAGAAAATTTCCTCGACTTTATCTTCTTCACTATGAGGTATTTCATCGCCGTTTTTACCCAAAAGTTTTATTCCATTATATTCAGGAGGATTATGACTCGCCGTTATCACTATTCCTCCATCTAAATTGTAATACCTAACAGCATATTGATGCGCAGGAGTAGGTGCTATTCCTGAATCATAAAATTTCAAACCCATTGAACTTAAACCTGCAAAAACAGCTCTTTTTATTACTTCTCTTGTATGTCTCGTATCACATCCAACAAGTATTTCTTTACCTGAAAAATATTGTGCAATTGAACATGAGAGCTTATATACAAAATCAGGAGTTAAAAGTTCTCCAAATACACCTCTTACTCCATTTGTTCCAAATAACTTTCCCATCTTGAAAATAAGAATTCTTTACTATTATTTATTTAGAGATAATATGTTGCATTGAATGTCTCATTTATGTTTTCGATTGAATATATTATGATAACTTCAATTTGATTTTCTAGACTTCCATTGATAGATAAAGAAAGAACTTTTGTCTCATTCGGTTCTAATCCTTCTCTTAAAACAAAAGCCTTTTCGATACTTTTAGATAAAATTTTGATACTTTGAAGATAAAATTTAGAAGAAGAAATGTTGGTGATGATGATGAATAATTTATCTTCGATCAATTGAGCATGTTCAATCAAAAGATTTCCATTGCTTTTCTTATTGAAATCATCTAAGAGTTTATTAAAATTTGAATAATAAGCAGAGAAATGCGAATAAGCAAATAAATATACAACTAACGAAAGAGAAATTACAAGAGTTAAGTTTATTATTGAGCTGAAGATTTCGCTTATTGCTTTCTCCACGTAAATTATTTCAATAGTGATATAAAGTTACCCAATTCTTTCTATACAATATTGAACAATAATTGGCAAAGCTATCGTTGCATCACAATATAAATAAGTTTGCTTTGAGCGCGGCTTTAATTTTTTCCATGATATTGCTTCTTTCGGTCTTGCACCTGAAAGACTACCATCATATTCTGTTGCGGTAGTTATATAAATGCAATAATCAAGACCTTCCTTGAATTGATTCCACCATAATAAATGATGTTTACTTATTCCTCCTCCTACTATCATGGCTCCAGTTTTTTTATACGAATATACGATATCAAGCAATTCTTTCATATCGCTGAATAAATCGAGCTGGAATTTCATAGTTTGTGATAAAAAGAACAAAGCAGTACCGAATGATGAATCAATGATTCCAGGGCAATATATTGGTGTATTGGTAAGATAAGCTTGTCTCAGAATTGAATTCTCATCATCTATAATTCTTCCTAATTCGTTTGCAAGTTCGCTAGGAGAAACTTTGGTTTTATTTTCTAAGTACACTTTTAGCTTCTGGCGCACAAATTTCTCTATTAAAATTCCATAACTTTCAAGAGGTATCAAGACGTTACCCAATCTGTGGATATCTTTATGATGAAGCTCCTCGTCATTCATATCGAAATCTCCTGCATAGTATTTACCGCCTAAGGATCTAGCAATATCATGATCAAAAGTTCCACCTGTAGTTATGATAGCATCTACATAACCTCTTTTTATCATCTCAACGATTACACCTCTTATTCCAGTTGCAACAATGTTAGCTGTGAATGAAAGGAATACAAAGCAATCTTCATTTAATATCATTTCTTCGAATATCTTGCATGCATCGGCCAAATGCTTTGCCATGAATGCTGAAGAATGCTTTAATTCTTCTATCAAATCTGGAATTTTCATACCATTTCTGAGTTTAACATCTTTAATTTCTTCCATTGAAAATAAAGAATAATAACAAATTAATTAGTTATCGGATAAACATACACGTTACCTATTTGAGTTATTAACTTCAGATATCCTTCTGTAATAGATGTTTTGATTATGATTTGCTGAAATCCTAAAGGCGATAAATAATAAGAACTTTTCCTATATTCAAAATTTTCAGAATTGAAAATTATCAAATCTTTGATCATAATGTATTGCTCACTTTCATTGAAAACATAAACGCTAAGATAGTGATCTCCGTTACTTATAGCCTTAAAGCTCAAACTTCTCAAATTAAGTAATAAGAAATTATGCACGCTTGAGTTAAGGCTAATGATCAATTCAAGTGAATTATTCTGGAAAAACTGCTTTGTATCGCGTATAATAATATCGAGAAATGAAAATCCAGATATATCTGAGACTGTTAAATTAAATTGTTTAAAAACAAATCCTTCGCTTGTTGATATTCTTAAAGTCACAGTTGTTTGGTTTGAACTTAACACTGAATAATTCATTTCAAATATCCATGTATCGGAGTAGGAAGTAATATTTTCAAAGTAGATCTTCAGAGCAATAGAGCCGCTGTTTGAACTTAATATTAAGCCTTTATTCTTTAGTAAGTTAATTAGATTACCTGAATAAGAAGTATAATTAAGTAATGTAATCTTACTTGGCAAGAATCTGTCAATTAATGGTATCACAAAGAGTTTTTCTTCGTTCTTTTCTTTCTCTTTTTGAAAATTCATGATGAAATTTGAAAGAGAATCAAAAGTCCTTCCAGTTAAATTTACGAATAGAAAAGTAAATGAGATTATCAAAAAAGCTAAAAACAAAGATCCTACAGCAGCTGAAACAGCCCTCATCAACTTAATTATAAACTAAATATAACATCACCCCAAAAAAGAATAAGTATTTCAATAGATAAAATAATCAACAGATGCCCTGGTAGCTCAGCCAGGATAGAGCGGCGGCCTCCTAAGCCGTAGGTCGTGGGTTCGAATCCCACCCGGGGCGTATGTTAAAAGATATTTTTAGTAGAAGCCATTGTAATATTAGATTAATTGCAAAAAATGAAAAGACTAAAAACTTCTTCATAAATATTTTATTGAATCAAATTTTATCAAATAAAAAAATAATTTATCTATCATCAAACTTATTTGATATCTTGAAAAATTTTAAACAATCAAAAAATAACGGAATAGAATTTCTTATATATGAAAGACTTGATGATATTATAGAATTTCTTTTTAATAATAATATTGAAAATGAATCTGTAATTTTCTTTGATAAAATTTCTTTTTTAAATTTAGAAATAAAAAATAAAATTTTATACTATTCAAGATTTAATATGATATTATGTTATTTATATTTTATGAGTATAGATAAAAATTTAATAAATATATTTATTACTGAATATGAAAAGGAACCTTTGCTCAATTTAATTAATTATTGGTGCGACTATGAGATAAGAGTATTCGAAGAGGATGAATATTTTAAAGTCCAAATTAAAAGAAACGGCTCAATAATGACTGAATTTAAATATTCTTGAATAACATGGATAATTTCATTCTCTACATATACCCGTTGCTTTATGTATCGCCTTGTTATGCAGCGAATGCAGCTCCGCTTTTTTTAGATAGCTTATTCGATGAAAAAAGACCTTTGGATATGGGGAAAAAACTCAGCGATGGAAGAAGAATATTTGGAGACGGTAAAACATTGGAAGGAACGCTCTTTGGTTTATTAATAGGTTTTGTTTATTTCATGGTTCTTTATAACTTAAGCAATTTTTTAAGAATAGAATTGTACTTAAATTGGATTGAAGGAATTCTTTTGGTAACAGGTACAATGTTTGGAGATTTACTTGGCTCATTTATAAAAAGAAGAATTGGAATAGAAAGAGGTGAAATGTTACCTATATTCGATCAGACAGGATTTTTAATCTTTGCAATATTTTTTAGATCTCTTGTTTTAGGTCCTTTACCTTATGATTTCGTAATATATGTTTTCATGATCACCTTTATCGTTCATATATTCACAAACGTTAGCGCTTTCAAAATGGGTTTGAAGAAGAAACCGTATTGATTAAGGAACCTTTTGCAATAAAATTACCCAGAGAATGAAGAATAAAACAAATAGCATGAAAATCGATAGAGATAAAAGAGTTGTAGGCGGCTTTGCATGATATCTTCTTGTACCTATTATGTATAAAGCCAAAAGACTAACATATATGAGAAGCAATACAATATAAACCAAAACTGTTTCAAGAATAGTTTGTTGTGTAGAGGAATTTGGATAAATTATAATAGGTGGCGAATTGGGAGAGGTTTGAATATATGGCAATGCATTTTGAGTAGCTATAAATATGAAACCAGACAAATAAGCGATCGTTATCAAAGCTAAAACATAAGGAGACAAATTATTAAAGAAATATCTCAATCCTTCTTTTATTTTAATGGTCAAATTGCTTATTCTTTCTTTTCTAGCCATGTTACGATATATTTCAGTTCATATAAATTTATTTTTGATGGAAGAACAATTAAAGTGGTTATCTCAACTAAGGAGATTGTTTTTGTTATCTTTAATTTATGATATCGCATTCATAGACCCGTTCACTATGATAAAGAAACCTAATCCAATAACTGGGATGTTTGGATTGCTTATAGGAAGCATAGCCTATTTAATAGCACGTTATGTTAATAGCAATGGCTTACTTATGATTTCATATTCTATCATAATCGGAAGCATGATTTGGATATTTATATCTGGCTATAGAAGAAGACCAATTTATGTTTTTGATATAGAAAATTCACGAAGGATAATTGAAGAGAAAGGGCTCGAACTAAAAGACCCTCTCGATATAGAACATGCTAAAGCAATTGTAGAATATACTCTTTACGAAAGTCAAAAGGCTGAAACTCCTGAAGAAATGAAAAAATATTTAGACATTGCATATGAAACATGGTTAAAAGTATTGAAAAATAAAGGTATTTCCTTTCCTTATGTTTTATCTAAGATTAAATCACGAAACTAACTTCTCATACTCCTCAGCTGATAATAATTCTTTAATTTCATCTACATTCTCTATCTTTATTTTGGCTATCCACCCTTCTCCGTAAGGATCTTTATTTATGAGCTCAGGATTTCTTTCCAACTTTACATTCACCTCTATTACTTCACCGCTAAGAGGAGAATAAACATCTGAAGCAGTCTTCACAGATTCTACCACAGCTAATACATCTCCCTTCTTAACTTTCTTTCCTACTTTTGGTAGCTCGATATATACTATATCCTTCAATTTCGATTGTGCATACCATGTTATACCGACAACTGCAATGTTCTTTTCTAATAAAGCCCATTCATGCTCTTTAGTATATTTTCTATCCTTAGGATATGGCGAACTCATAAAGGTTAAATAATATTTTGATATTTAAAAATTCAATGAGTTTCAAGAGAAAAATTAAAAATGCATTTTCTTGGCTAGCCAAGCCATTTAAAGGCTTACCAAAACCTTCAGCAGAAACGTTATTAATTGCAGCTGTATTAACATTCAATTTCATAGTTACGTTATCAATAAGGTTGATACCATTAAAATATGGACCTTATTTGAATGAGTTCGATCCTTATTTTCAATATTATCAAGCACAATGGATAGTAGATAAAGGTTGGGGTGGATTCATTGCATGGTTTACTCAACCAGTTAATAAACTATTCTGGTATCCTACCGGTCGAGATATACCTTCTAATGCTTACCCAGGTGTTCCTTTTGTCGGCGCTTTTATTTACTTGATTTTGAAAGGTTTGGGTATCAATTTACCTATGATGTATGTAGTAGGCTTCATTCCTGCTTTTTCTGCTGCGATAACAACTGTTTTGTTATATTTCATAGGTAAAGAACTGCATAGCAAAACAGCCGGATTGATAGCTTCATTTTTCTTCGCAATTTCTGCTGCGACTTTACCTAGAACAAGTTATGGTTTCTTCGATGATGATAGTATTTCTCAAATATACATTGCACTTTTTATTTTATCATTCCTTAAAGCGATGAAAGGCAACACAAGAATTTGGCCATTCGTAGGAGGCATAGCTCTTGGATTGATAGTCATGACATGGGGAGCTTTCATTTACGTTCTCAATCTCTTTGCATTAACGATCATAGTGCTTGTCGTGTTTAGAAGGATCAACAACGATATAATAAAGAGCTATTTGATTTCAATGACGATAGCTTTGATTTTTGCTTTGATCGTACCAAGAGCTAGAGGATATCTTCCTTCAGCACAAATGCTTTTAGTTTATCTTGCTTACGTTGCAATTTTTGCTGAACTTTATCTATTTAAGATTTTGAAAAGGATCACACCTTTAAGGCTTACAGTTTATTTAGCTTCAGTAATAGGCGGTACAATAGGAATTGCTTATTTATTAGAAAGACTTGGATATTTTCAAGGTATAGTTGGGAAATTCTTAATTGTAATAAATCCATTTTATAAATCACAAAATCCATGGTTAGAATCGGTAGCTGAACATTATGCAACAAGTTGGGCCCAATTCTTTTTGAATTTCAATTTAATGTTCATAATGCTTCCTTTTGGAATCTATTTGATAACAAAAAGAGCTTCTAACATGGATATATTCATGATTATTACTACGCTAACTTCATTACACGCAACTGCAGCAACGAATAGATTATTTATGCTATCAGTTCAGCCTACAATGATTGTTGGAGCAATCGCCCTTGCTTCGATAATAGGATCATATGCCGCAATATTCAGACCTCCTAAAGAATATTTGGAAAGAAGGAGAGCACGCTTATTTAAAGGAATACCTACTAACTATGGAGCTGTATTATTAATAGTCTTAATTCTTATCACGATATTTACAAGTACAGCAACGCAAACCAATCCATTAAGAGCAGCAAGTATACCTCAAAGCATAATTTCTACAGAAACAGGAAGTGTTACATATGACTGGATAGCTACTTTTGAATGGATTAAAAATAGCTTACCGCAAAATGCTGTGATCGCTTCATGGTGGGATTATGGTTATTGGATAACTGTGAATACTGGAAGAATAACTTTAGCTGATAACGCTAACTTCAACTATACTCAAATATACTTGTTAGCAAGAGCATTGATAAGCGATGAAAATACTTCACTAAATATTTTGAAGAAATTCGGTGCTTCATACGTGCTAGTTTATGAAGACATGTACAATGCTAGCGGTTATTTAATACCTATTGGAGGCGATCTTGAAAAAAGTTATTGGATGCTAAGGATTGGATATAACTATACAGATCAACAAGTCAGACAATGGTATTTAAATACAACTACTATTACAATAGGTAATCAGCAAGTAGCCTTAACTTTGCCAATAGGGCCAAAAGCAAAAGATGTAGTTCTTTATAAAATGCTTTTCCTTAACATACCCAACAAAAGACAAATATACCCCTCAATTTTAAATCAAATCAACATACCTGCTCCTACATATTTCACACTTGTATATCAATCTCCTCATGGTTCAGTTTTAATTTTCAAAATATTATATCCAGAAAAAATTGGCAATACTTAAGTGCAGCAACTGTAAGAGATATACCATAAAAAACGAATGCCCTGTTTGTAAATCTAAAGAATTAATGAATGTTCATCCTCCTAAATTCTCACCGCTTGACAAATATTTAGAAATAAAATTCCAGGCTATAATAGCTAGGAAAGGAAAGATTAAAGCTCCTTGAAAGAAAAGCTAACACCTAATGCTTTGGATTTTTCATTTAAAATCGTGTTGAATCTCTCTTTTGCAAGCTCGCCTATTTTATAGTTACTTGCTTGAATCCTAACAAGAAAGCGCGTAGCTCCTAGATAGCTAATTTCAATCCCTTTAATTCCTTTGATAGATGAAGTTTCATTGTATGCATGATTCAATATTTCTTTTATTTGAATTACTCCATTTTTAGCTAGGCTAAAAAATGATATCTCTTCTTTAAGCTCTGGAATAGGTATTCTTATATATTCTTTTGCTATTTCGATTATCGAATTTTTTATGTTAGTATCGATATCTAAATTATCTAGCACTTCGCTTCCTTCTTTTATTGGTTTTTCAAAGAAAGCAAGATAATCTTCAAAATAAGTACCGATATAATGTGAAAGCTTATTCATAAGAGACTGCTTATCCATTTTAACCTTGTTAGCAAGCATTTCTATTAGTTTTTCAGCTCTTTGATTTCTCTTCCATTCAATAAGTTTTTTTCTCCTTTCTTGTTCAGTTACTCTTTTTAAAGAGATATCAACATAAGCCCTTGAAGGATCGACTCTTATAACTTTACATACGTATTTCTTACCTACTTTTATTGCGTCTTCGATATCTACAATTCTACTACTGGAAACTTCTCCTATTGGCATATAAGCTTCTAAAGATCCATATTCATCTAGCGTGAAATATGCTCCATGCTCTAAGACTTTCTTTGCAGTAGCAATGACAATAGAATTCACCTTAGGCAGCTCAACCATACTTCGCTACTACCTTTGCTTTTATTATTGCTTTCCCTCCAGTGGGTTCTGCTAGGATTTCTTTACATATTCTACATGTTATCAAAGTTGTTGTATGATCGAATATTATCCTTTCAGCTCCGCAGTTATTGCACTTAACTTTTATGAAACAGCTTTTAGGTCTTGGTATTATTTCCTTTCTTTTCTTCACCATTTCACTTCTTAACTATTTCTATTTTCTTAAGCCTAATACCTTTCCTATGCAAGACATACTTGCATTTTACGCAAATCAATTTAAGGACTTGTTTTTTTGTGGTCTTTGCGAAGCGCTTTTGTTCCGCAGTTCTTTTGCTTCCATATCCTAAATTTTTCCTCAAATATCTTCTTTGACCTTGTGCTAGGTTTCTTCTCTTTCCTGTTTTATATAGCTCTACTTTATGCTCTGTATGAGCATTACATCTAGGACAATATGTCCTTATTGTATCAGGTACTTTCACTTTTCATCAACCTCGCTAATTTCTTTTTTATTAATAAAGAAGAAAAACTTTCTGATATAAAAACTATATCTCCCTTTTTGAAAGGGCCATATTTGATACCTTCTTCTCCTGTAACAATTGGTATCCCTTCTTCTCCAGTTATGATTATTAAAGATAATTTTTCTGAGATCTTTTTGAAGAATTTACTTTCTGCACTGAACAATATTTCCAAAAAAGAAGGATTAGATAATCCCATATTGAAATACTTCGATATTTTCTTCGATTTATGCCTTATTATAGAGTAAGCCAATAATTTAGCAAGCTTCAATTCTAGTTGCTTGATTTTACCATTAAGATTTTCATTTTTTGGAGATTCTCTTTTAGCAAGTTCATAAAGAAGCTCATACAAGCTCTTATTAGGATTTAAAGCAAGAGAATTAGCTCTTTCTTCATTTAGTTTTTCATAAAGTTTTTTTATAAAAGGATCTTTAAATGAACTCATTTATCGTAGCATATTCGTTTAAAGCTAAATATAAAGCTAGAAATAAAGGAATCGGTTTATTTTCGATGTTTTGAAGATCATATTCAGTTTCGTCCATTATTATTTTAGGAAAATCAGCTTTCACTTTATATTTAATCTTAGCATAACCCTTCTTAAATACTATGCTATCTCTATATGGCTCGAAATTTTCAAGATCTTCATAATTCATTGAAGTAACTTTCAAACCCGTTTTACCATGAATAGTATTTGGCATGCGGATCAATCTGTGCAAATCTACAGTTACTCTTTCATCGATTTCAACACTTATTTCTTCAATCACTTTATTTAGAATATCTTTCGCTTTTTTTCCAAATTCTTTAATGAAGCTGTAGTCGCAGACATAACCTTGCATAGCCAATATTATTCTTTCTTTATTAGACATTATTCCTTCAATGATTTCTTTTTTCAAATCTAGCTTGTTGATCATATTATCTATAGTAAGCATCGTTTCAAGTAATTTCTCAGCAAATCTTGAAGGAAAACCAGAAGCCAAAATTCCTTTGAATTTATACTTATTCTTTTTTAAATATTCATGTAGATATAACTTAGCGCTAATGCCTTTTATGTAATCTATAAGCATACTTCTAGCTTTAGAATCTAAACTAGACCATTCCTCATTAAAAACGTGTATGTGGTAACCTCTATTTCCCGAAAAAACTATTTTTACTTCATCTTTTGAAACGCCTAAATCTGCGAATAAAAAGTCTTCAATGAGGATTAGAGCTTTTTCTTTTGCTACATTAAGACATTCATTGCAAACAAAACTGAATTTTTCTAAAGAATAACTGTTGCAAACAGGACATACTTCGACATAACCTTTTCCAGAATTATTGCAGTTCTTACAAGTCCAGGAATCATGGATTTTTTTGCATTCTGTAGGAACATGATCTATGTCGATATCGAATATGAGATCTGTTTTAACTATCCTCTTCATTTCCATATCTGGTATCGAGGGATATTCATAAATGCTCGCTGAATAATATACATGCCTAGGAGATTGAGAAATTAAAAATTTTTTCAATTCTTTAGAATCCTTAAATGCCAAGTGTCTTTTCATTGTATTCGAATTGAAATTCCATATAGCAAATTCTCTATTTTCTAGATTCCTAACATTCAAATCTTCTTCTTTTAAATTTGCATAATAACTTCTGAATAGATTAATTATTTTGCTTTCTGACATTTTTAATTTTTTTAATATATTGTAAAGGATGCTTGATATTATCGCATCCAGGAGATTCTGGAAAGCAAAGATTTGCAGCTCTTAATGTTATACAGCTAGGAACAGAATATACTTTTCTTCCACCTCTTAAGCCATATATATGCTCTATTTGATATCTTGCTATATTCTCCTTAAAATCTGGAAGATTTTTGAATAATTCTAATGCCTCTTCAACGGAATAACCTATTACTCTTAAATAAGTAGCTAGAGCAAAGTTTCCCATATGCGAAAGCTTTTTACCGCTCTTTAGATCATTCAAGAGAATTCTCATACATGGAGGATCTACTCCTTTATATTCAATTTTTTCTTCGTAATGAGAAACTCTTTTAATAGGAGGCAATTCCTTGCTTATTTTCTCTATCAAAGGCTCAATCATAGGCAGATATATGTCTCTTAATTCATTGCATTTAATTATTATCCATTGCCTATAAGCTTCTTCTAAAATTCTTGATAATTCTTTAGAAGTTAGATAAATATATCCTTCTTTTATTTCATGAAAAGCAAGAGCCCAATTGTAATCTCCTAAATAAGCTGCATATTTTAAATAATCTTTTATTTTTAAATAAAAAGAATCAATTGTAGAATTTTTAGTTTTAATTTGTTTTAAATTAATATCCTTAGATACTAAAACTCTTGAAATCTTTATTATTTCACTAAAATTTTTATTTTCTATCTCACTTTTTATTATTCTAGATAACCTTTTAGATTCTCTTTCTGCAAATTTCTCTATAAAAGCTGTCCCTAAATGAGCAACAATGAAAAGGCTAACAACAAAGCTTTTTATATTGGTATCGGGATCAAAATCGAATGAATAGTCCTTTTCATTCAATGATTTTATTCTAGCTATAGAAGCATTAAGTATTTTATTTTCCTTATTTAATATCTCCTCAAGGTTAAAATCAGAAATTTCTAAATATTCCTTAAGGGAATCAAGAAAAGGATATTTTGATAATTCTTTGACATCTATACTCATTCAATTTCAGTTTCTGTTCTAGGTGCTAAGTAATAAGATACCTCTCCTTCACCTGCAAGCATATAGGTAGCCTTTAGAGGCATTCTGTTTCCGAATTCTATGCTAGTTACTTCAGATAATTCGCTCCTTCCCAGTATATTGAGTAGATATTCAGTAGAATAAGAAGCTTCACAGTCTTTAACTACATCTAAGCTTATCAATTCATCTCTAAGAAATTCTGAGCTCGCCCTTCCTTTTTCACTTCTCCCATGTAAAATTAGCTTATCGCTGGTAGCCTTGAATCTAATATAATCACTGAATTTCTCTAGATTTTTTATGGCATTCCCTATTATATCTGTCTCTATTTTAACATGTGCTTCAAAATTCAATTTCAGCGAAGGAATTGATTCAGGAGAAATATCAAGCAAAGGAAATTCGAAAGCATGCCTTCCTTTTCCTATGAATTCAAGTCTCAAAAGATTTTCTTGAGTAAGCTCTAAAATTAGCCTATAGCCTTTCTTTATTCCTTTAAGTGATTTGACCATATCAGCGACTGAGATCGCAAAGGAAACTTTTTCTTCCTCAATTTTAAAATCTGGAAAATAAACTACAGGTAGCTTTAGATCTATCATCGCAACTCTTGCACTATCCATAGCTCTCAAAGAGAGACCTTCTTGGCTAGCTGTGAATACTGCTTCTTCAACAATATCTCTGATAGCATCTAATAGGTCAAGCCAATTCTTCGCATCTTCAAATTCTATTCTCAACATAAGCTTCAAATAATTAAATTAAAAAAATCATAAATATTTACCTGTAATCTCTCCAAGTATGATTGCACTTAGTGCAACGATAAAAAGTAGTAGGAGGCTCATCTGCCCTTCTAGTTTGGACTAACCACCAATATGCTTTTTCATTTCCGCATTTAGGGCATGTAACTTCTGCAGTAGGCATTTGATGTCCTCTATCACCTTCATCAATAATGATTTCTTTTTTCTTTTTCTGAACAGAAGTAGTTATAGCTAAGCTAAGCTTATTTTGAATTAATTCATAATACCCACATGATAAACAAACCAACTTATTGCTATCTTTCTGAGGCTTTAATAAATTGCCGCATTTAGGGCAAAATCTTATCATAATGCTTAATTAGATTAGAGATAATCTTGCTTATATTTAAACCATCTCTCAAGAAATTCCTTGAATTGATGATTTTGAATTCTTCTTCTGTTAAATTGTACAATCTTATTTTTTTATTCATGTATATAATAGGTAAAGGGAAATTGTTGAAAAGAGAATCAGACATTTCGCTAATATTACCTTTAATTACTACGTATCTAATTTGTTTGAAATGCCTTGAATTTACGATTTTCTGGAGAAGCTCTTGAGCGTTCTTTATTTCATGAAACTCAACATCCTCAATATAGCCTGCTCTGTATATTACCATGCTCATAATTCTTTTTTTATCTACGCGAACTAAATTGATGAAAGCAATTCTTGCTTCAAGCTTTATGAATCTTTTCAAGATTTTCTAAAAATTTTTGTTTAAATTCAGAAAACTCATTTTTTATGATGTTAATTTTCTCTTCAAGTAAAGAAACTATATCTGTTCCTTCTGAAACTAATATATAGAATTCGACTTCTTCAAGCAAAGGATGTGGCTTCCTAGCATAAGCGTTTAAAACACGTTTATCTTTCAAAAGTTCATATGCTAGAAGATTCAAAAAGCCAATATCTAGGTCTTTAAAAGAAAGCAATATTGAATTATTCGTTTTTTCTTTCACATTGAATTCCATATCTTAGAATTCTCAGCTCTAATATTTATTTAAATAAAGCGAACTGACTTTTGTTTTAACTTTAAACCCGCAATTTAGGCATTTTAAAATACTGTATTCTTTTTCATTATAATAAAGAGGCTTTAAACAAAAAGGACACTCTGCATATAATATTCCGAAATCTTTACCTCTAATGCTAAGGATTATTTTACCTTCAGCTTCAAGCACGTGAGCTCTTATTATATCTGTTGGTTTTATTGAACGCATCGCTGCTTCTTTTGAACGTTTAATGAGCATGAATGCTTCTATATTTGCTTCAATTTTTTCAGTCTCATTATAAAGCAGAGTTAATTCAACAACATTCCTGCCTACATCTTTAACTTGTGCAATAACAACATCTCCTTTCTTAACAAAAGATTTTGGTTTTTTTATTAATTCTAAGTCTACTTTTCTTTCTTTCAAATCTGTTTTTAGCAATCCTGGGGCACATGCATAAATCTTCCCTTTTTCTTCAAATACTCCTAAGCCTGCAAAGAATTCTTCTATTGTGGTGATATATTCCCCTGGAAGGAATATTTTCTTATCCATTTTTCTTAAAATAAAGCTGTATTACATCTACATAATATTTCAATTTTTTATGAAAAGGCATTATATGTTTTATAGCTATTCTATAGCTTTCTAATATCTTCATTTCGAAGTTATATTTTTTAGCTAATCTTTCAAAAAATTTTTCATTACCTTTCTTATGAAGAGAAAACACGTTATCACTTAGCATAAAAGCTTTGATCAAAAAATCTCTATCATAATGCCTTCTTTTTGTACCGAATGGAGGATTCATAATTATCGCATCAACTTTTCTACTTAACGATAACCTTAAGAAATCAGCTACTAACATATCAACCCCCCATTTTAATCCCAATTTTTCTGAATTTTTCTTCAATTTTTTAATAGCTTCAAAATCTATATCTATAGCTAATATTCTTTCAAAGCCTGCAAGCAAAGAAGCAAAGGTCAAAGAACCTGAGCCGCAACCTGCATCCAAAAGCTCTTTATAATTAGAATGCATCAAAACATTGTGCAAAAATCTTGAAGCGGTCTCTGAATCCAACTCATATTGTTCGAGATACGCATTAGGTCTTTCCTTGTTTTCTATATCCTTCAAAGATATTGCAATCTGTTTTTTTATGTTGACCATGTTTCAGCTAGCTTCTTCATTCGTGAAAAAGTACCTAATAAAGCTTTAGCTTCTCTTTTAGAAAGATATGCTCGATCTAAAAGTCTTTTGAATATAAGAAGACTATGTTGTAATTTTATTCCTCTCAAACCACTTTTAATTAGTAATTCTTCAACGAACTTCATTATGAATTCTTTATCTTCCTTGCTAGCAATCTCATATTTAATTGTTCTTATTTTCTCATCCCTCCTCATTTCATACAAGAAAATAGCTACAGCATGCGAGAGATTTAATGAAGGATATTCATCAGAAGTAGGTATGTAAACTAAGATATCACATAAGTCGATTTGCTCATTCTTTAATCCTGTTCTCTCATTTCCGAAAAGAACAGCTACCTTATTTTTTTCTGCAACTGGTCTTATTTCAGTTATAGGTATTGCAATCCTGCGAAGATTTCTATCATTACCTATATTTGATGTAGTACCTATTACGAGATCCACATCTTTTATTGCTTCTTTCAAGTCTTTACATATGACAGCATTTTTTAATATATCTGAAGCATGAGCTGAAAACTTAATAGCCAAGTCACCGAAGCTTTCAGGATTCACGATATAAAGTTCTTTGAAGCCAAAATTCTTCATACACCTAGCAACGAAACCAATATTTATCTCATATGATGGTTCAACTAAAACTATCCTCACAAGACGATCAATGAATTTATATTAGAAGTTGTATATAAAAGAAGTATGCCTCTAAGACCTGGTAGATGTTACAGTAAATTAGATACAATGCCTTATACTAGAAAAGAGTATATTGCAGGTTTCCCTCCACCTAAGATAACGAAATTTGATTATGGTAATTTGAAGAAAGAATTTCCAGTTAGGCTAGAGTTATATGCATTAGAGGATGGATTGATAAGGCATAATGCTTTAGATGCCTCACGTATTATAGCTACAAAGACGATTGAAGAAAAAGTAGGTATTGACAATTACCATCTCAAAGTAGTAAAATATCCTTTCCATGTATTAAGGGAAAATAAAATGCTTGCAATGGCAGGCGCTGATAGATTACAAGAAGGGATGAGACTTGCATTTGGAAAACCAATAGGTACAGCTGCTATAGTTAAAAAAGGCGATAGAATAATGTTTCTTGAATGTGGAGAGGAATCAATAGATATAGCTAAGCTTGCACTTAAAAGAGCTGCATCTAAATTATCTGTTAAAACAAGAATAAGGATAATTAAGAAAACCCAAGCAACTTCTTAAATCTTTCAAATAAGTCATAGAAGGTATCTGAAAATATTACTTCGTCTGAAATTCTTATCAATTCAATCTTCTTAGGATTAAAGGCTATTTTATACCCGCAATATTTTAACATAGGTATATCGAACTCGCTATCTCCTATTCCTATGCATTGAGAAGATTTTATGTTGAATTCTTTTAAAAAACGAGAGAGTATCAAACCTTTATTTTTAGGGGAAACGTTAATTCTAAACTTTCCATTTATTATGCCATTTTCAAAAATTATATCATTAGCGATATACCGGTCAAAATGCAATTTCTCAGATAAGATCTCCAATAAAGGAGTTAAGCCTCCACTTATTGCGAATATTTTTATATTATTCTCTTTTAGGAATGAAAAGAATTCAACGCATCCTTTTCTTATTTCCACTTCTTTCAAAAGATTGTAGAATTCTTCTTTGCTGATCCCTTTCCATAATGCAACATCTAATTCAGCCCATTTTTTATAGGAAATTTTCTTTTTATGGAAGAGCTCTGCATTGATTTTAGCCTTGTCTAAAAGATTTAATCTTTCATGAATGTACTTCCAAGCACTTTCTAACTTTGTTATTACACCATCAACATCGATAGCTATAGCCTTGACATCCATTAAAATAACTCTTCTTTTAAAGCATTCTTCATCGTAATATATAATTCTCTTTCTCTGTATTTGTTACCTACAAGTTCTAGATATCTTACGATTTCATTACCGTTCGAAAATTTTGACTCGCGATATATTTTTATCGTTTTCTCATCGCCTAATTCTTCAATTACATTTGCTCTAACTTTACCAGGTAGAGCAGCAATATTGCTGAATTCTCCTTCCTCTATGTCTGCTTCAATCAAAAAAGAATAAGTCTTTTTTAGACCGTTCTCGAAGATGAGCCATATTATAGCAAGACATTTACCTGTATCAAGGAATGCTTTCTTCAATACGTCTCGATATCTCATTTCGCCTACAGGTTCAGGATACCTGTTCATGTATGATAAGTTATTGTTTGCTAAATCATCAAGAAGCTCGAAAAACAAATCCCATGCTTCTTTTTCAACTTTTATTGCTTTCATTTGTTAAAATACGAAAATTCTAACTTAAATCTTTAGCTACGGGCCAGGTGGGATTCGAACCCACGAACTTAGGCTCCGCAGGCCTACGTCATAGTCCGCTAGACCACTGGCCCAATATCCATGTTTTTTGGATATAACGATAATAAAAATTTGATTAAGAATAATTAGTTAAGAATTTAAATTATATCGTAATTATGGTTAGAGAAGTGGAAATAAGAGAATACAAAAAAGTAAATTTACGGGAAGGAACTTTATTCATAGGAATACCAGTAAGTGGAATTTTGAATTTGATGCTCGCAAACTATTACATTCGTTCTTTTAACTTAGATTCTATTGCTTCAATAAATTCAGATTACTTTCCGCCTGTAACGTTTATATTTAAAGGTAAGCCTAAGTTTCCTGCAAGGATACATGCAGATGAAAAGTTAAAATTTGCAGTGATAACTGCAGAATTCACTCCAAATCCTAGACTTACAAGAATGATAGGTAAGACTATTTGTGAATGGGCTGAGAAGAATGATATACATAACGTTGTAAGCGTTGAAGAATTATTAGTAAGCGATACCTCAAGCGAGTTAGGAGTTTATGGAATAGGTAGTACTGATGAAGCAAGAAATGCACTAAAAGAAAAAGGTATAAACTATTTTGAATACGGAATGTTAGTAGGATTATCAGCTGTAATCTTAGATGAATGTAGATGGGCAAATATAGATGCTTATTGTTTGGTTGCTGAAATTAGTCAAAGAGAACCTAGCTTTAAGATCGTTACAAAAGTTCTTGAAGCAATCAACAAGCTATTTCCTAATATAGCATTGGATCCTCAACCTTTATTAAAGGAAGCAGAAATGCTAGAAAATCAAATAAAAGAATTGAAAGAAAGAATAAAGCCAATAGAGACACAACCTAGCATGCTGTTTTACGGTTAAGTTTTAATTAAATCCAATTTTTTTAAAAGATATAATCCATTTGGAAGCATTCCGTGATCGTTGTTTAGATATATGTAGCATTTTAAAGGAGATATTTGGTTTATTTTCTCTATGATTTCATCAAGCTCTTCTCTTTTGTATTCATAACTATACCACTCTTCTCTTCCATGCAATCTTAGATATATTATTCCATTCGTTTCAACTATATCATTAGGTAATTCAGGAGCATCGACAGAACAAAATACAACGTTTAATTCCTTAAGAATTTTTAGAGTTGTTTCATTCCACCAAGAAGGATCTCTAAATTCGATTACTGCTGGAATATTTACTGCTGAAAAAAATTGCCTTATTCTTTTAAGATTAGTTTCGTTGAATTCAAAAGATGGAGGCATTTGGAAAAGCCAAAAAGCTATTTTCTCTTCAATCTCCTTGAAAGAATTCTTGAATTTTTCAAAAATCGCAATAGCTTTTTCACTTAACTTTGAATAGTGAGTTATTATTCTATTAACTTTTATTGAGAAATCAAAATTATCCGGTGCAGAAGACCAGCTTTTTATCCAACTTTTATAAGGGAAAGAATAGAACGTAGCATTTATTTCTACTGAATTGAATTTCTGACTTAAATACCATTTAAATTGTGAAGGTTTCCCTTCATTCCAAAAATAATTATAACCGCTTGTTCCAACTCTGAATTCAGTCATTTATGAGATTTGAAAACAAGGGCTAATTCTCGAATTTTTTCTTCTTGATTCTCAGCTTTTACTATGCTTGAAGAAACCAAAATTCCTTCAGCACCTAATTTTAAAGCTTCTGAAACATCTTCAGCATTAGATATTCCAGCACCACAAATAACATGAATGTTTTTATCGAATTCCTTTACAAGCTTTACAGTCATTAAAATGCTTTCAGGCTTGTATTTAGATACAGATTTGCCAGTTCCTATTAATTCAGGAGGTTCTATTGCGATTATATCAGGCTTGATCTTCGCTAAATTCAAGCATTCCTCTACGCTTGCTCCACAAACAAGCGAGATTAAGGAAAGCTTTTTGCATTTTTTAACCAAAAATTCAATCGCTTCATAATTTAATCTCTTCTCAGAATGATTTATTATAACACCTATTGCTCCTGCAGCTTTTATTGCTTCAAGAGGTACATGCGCTGTATAACTTCCAGGTTCTACAGGATCGGCTCCTTGAGCAAATACTTTTACGTTTAACTTAGAAATTTCCCTAATATCAGTATAAATAGGTGCAAGAAAAATATCAATATTCAATTCTTCTGAAATTTTCTTGGAAGCAAGAGCCAATCTTTTTGCATTATCTCCTATTGCTTCTTCATAACATTTGAAATTTATTAGAAAAAGTGGAAAATTCAAAAAAAACATTAAGCCTTTACTTCTATGAAGCGTTTCTCCAGCTTCTTCAATACTTGAGGTAAAGTTGTGTATTCCATTTCTTCAGGACCTAATCTATGAGGCATGAAAGGACCATGTCTTCTAATATATTCTGCTATTTCAGAAGCTTTTGCTCTTACAGCATCAAATGCAACATCTTCAAATAGATCAGCAGGCCCTAGCAACCTTCCATTGTATACTTGGAAACCTAAAGCCACAACTCTAGGAGGACCATCAAATCTACTAACTCTTGAATCCTTAAGCGAAACAGGCATCAAAGGTCCTACATGACTACCTCTCATCCATCCAGCTACTAAATATGGATATGAAAAAGCTTCGAGATATTCTCCTACTGCAGGCAATCCTCTTTGAGCTCTTACAATGCATACAGGATCATCTTTTCCAACATATCTTCCTGCAATTAAAGATAATCTACTTGTACTTGCTACAGCAGCCAAAAGTCCATCTTTTCTTATAACCTTTGATATGACAAATCTTCCAGGAGTACCTATTAAAGCTAGTAAGTCATAGGATTCTTCTGGAGTATTAAGTCTTATTATTTTGTTTTGCATTAAATCCATTACTTCGAAGATAAATCCTTCATGCATTAAAGGATCGATCACCAAGCCTGGAGTACAGAATGGATCTGCGAATACACGGTAAAGCGGTAAATTCCAAGCGCCTGGTTCTGTTTTGTCTGCAGCAAAAACGATTATCGGTTCACTAGGTCTTTCTTCGATTTCCATTTCGGCAGCCATAGGACCAAGACCCTTTACATTTCCAGAGAAAGCTTCTGATAGCAAATCTTGACCAGCTGCATAAAGCTTATATTTTTTCGAAACTTTTTCTGTAACTTCTTTGAATGTATTCCAAGCTAATTCATGGATTTCAGGATTGTCTACGCCTTTATTATGCGTCATTAAAAGCTCTAGATCATCTCCTGCATTGAAAACAAAATAATCAATGATCAATCCTTTCTCTTTTGCATTGGCTAACATTTGCTTTGCTAAATCAATTTGTTCAGGTATTACCTTATGATGTCCAGCTATTGAGCCGACATCTGCCTTTATTATAGAAATCGTTACTTCAGCCATAATGATTAAATCATTGAACAGATTTAAGTTTATTCTAAATAGTAATATTCACCAATTTCTTTTTGATATCTATCTAAACTAGAGCCAGGCTTATTTATCCTAGGTCTATTAGTCCTTTTATCTCTTCTAAAGGTAATTCCTAAATCTTTCAAAAAGTTATTGAAACCTTCTTTTAAAGACATAGGCTTAAGTGCATAACCTTTCTTCGCAGGTTCACCTTTAAAGATTATTAATGAATCTGCTGTGAAATCATGAATTAATAAATCATGCTCTACGACGATCACGAGTTTTTTAAATGTTTGAGCATATTTTTTCAAAAGTTTAGCTAAAGATAATCTTTGTTCAACATCTAAAAATGCGCTAGGTTCATCAAAAACGTATATATCTGCATCTCTCAAAAGTGTTGCCGCTATCATTAAAGCTTGTCTCTCACCTCCGCTAAGTTCAGAAATCTTCCTTTCTAAAATTTGATCGATCCTTAAAGGTTGAATTATTTCATCGGTTATCCATTCATTCTTATAGAATTCCTTGTTTATATCATACAAATAATCCTTAACCAAAAGATCTTCGTTTTCGAACTTGAAAACTTGGGGCTTATAGCTCATTTTAGGATTTTCTTCTATAGAATAAACACTTCCTTCATATTCCTTTATCTCTCCCACAATTGTCTTAACGAAGGTAGTTTTACCAATACCGTTAGGTCCAACAATTCCTAAAACTTCTCCTTTATTTGCAAAGCCTTCTTCTACTTCGAGATAAAAATCATATAAATTTACTTTCAAATTAGTCCAGAACAAGAATTTATAAGGAGAAAATTCAACCCTTTCTAAACTTTTTAGATAAAACTTGATGGGATTTTTCCTTATTCTAACATTTTCATGAGGTAAAAATCCTTCAAAATAAGCATTTATTCCTGCATTTGTAGAATAAGGCAAAGAAGCTATACCATATACCTTAGGTTTACCGTAGATTATGGTTATTGTATCGCATAAATAATCAATTAGGGATAGATCATGCTCCACAATAAGCAAAGTTTTGTTTCTTTCTAACAAGAAATCCAATATGCGAGCTAGTCTGAGTCTTTGCTGTACATCTAAATAGCTGCAAGGCTCGTCCAAGAAATAAACGTCAGCATCTCTCGAAATAGCTAGTGTAATAGCGAATCTTTGAAGTTCTCCCCCACTTAGATTAGAAATTTTCTTATCGACAAATTCGTTCAATTTAAAAACCTCGCTTACATGCTCAAATATATCTTTATTTTCAATGAATTTCAATACATCTCTAACGCTTCCTTTAAGCACCAGAGGTATTTCATGTATATCTTGTGGCTTAATTGCAACCCTTATTTTCTTATCATAAAGGTCTTTCAAGTAACGTTGCAATTCGCTACCTCTGAAATTGCTTATTATATCCTCTGGTTCAGGCTTTTTATCAAAATTTCCTAAATTTGGATATAATTTACCTGCAAGTATGTTTATAGCTGTAGATTTGCCCGCACCATTCATGCCTATAACGCCTGAAGCTTTTCCATATCTGATGAAAGGTAAGCCATAAAGTCTGAAACTATTTACTCCATATTGATGAATACAAGGAACTTTTGGCTCACTTGCAAGATTAACGATTTCTATTGCATGAAATGGACATTTTTCTACACAAATACCACAACCTATACATCCTTCTTCATCTATTACAGCTTTACCTGATTCATCAAGCCAAACTATTTCATTTCCAGCTCTTACTATAGGACAAAATCTATTGCACTCGAAATTACACTTGTCAGATTTGCAATAGTCGCGATTTACTATTGCTATTCTTACTGTCACTAATCAGTTTCAAAGTATTCTAACGAATCTTTATACAATTCTTCAAGCAACATTTTTTCTTCTTCTCTAGCCTTTACTTCATCAGGAGTAGTTAGAGCTATTTCTTTACTCTTTTTATCAGCTGACTTTGAAACGAGCTTGATATCAATTTTTTTAACTCTTTTTGAGTAACCACAGTTAGTACATACAAGTTTAAATCCATTCTTCACTCTCTTTGGAACCATCAAATTATTGCATTTAGGGCAAAATTGCATGTAAAGATTTAATATAGGAACTTACTTAAAAATTCAACGAAAAAATTAAAATTCCTCAAATTCTTCTAATTCTTCAAATTCTTCGAACTCCTCAAATTCCTCAAGTTCTTCTTCCTCAGCCATGAATGAGATAACTACTTACTTATTTAAAAAGATAGCTGTTTTATAGCCCATGAAAGGTGCAAGCAATGATAATAATTTGGCTAAATGAGATAGATGAAAAATCTTTGGATGAATTCTTTTCGCTAATAAGAAGATGGGATGAATTAATTTTTGTATTAGAGCATGAAAAAGAATTTTATTTATTCAAGACTAAGGAAAAGGATGGAGAAGAAAGAAATTTCAAGAAAATTCATAAAAATAAGAAGCTTAAGGATAATTTGGTTATAAAACTCATATCTAAAAGAGTTAAAGGAGGACTTGTTTATACCAAATTAAGAATGAAGAAAAAGGAGAATTTAATAAAAAGATTTAAGGATACGCACACAATCCTCTTCTTATATCATGAATAAAGGAATAATATTAACTACTTACAGATTTAGGGAAGATGACTGTGTTCATGAAGCATGGCTTTTGCTATCGAAATTTGGATTTAAAGATTTTGAACCTTTAGATGTTAAAATGCCTGGTTTGATATTATTGAAAGTTAATTTCGATCCTATCAAAGCTGTTGAAACAATTATAAATTATTCAAAAGAAAATGTATGGAGCATAAAATACATACTTAGAGCAATACCCATTGAAATCATAACTGAAGCTAAAGAAGAAACAATTGTTAAATCGGCTGAGCTCTTGTTGAATAAGATCGAAGAAAATAAAAGCTTTAGAATAAGCATTGATAAGAGAGAATCAAACATAAAAAGCGACTTTTTAATTGAACAAATAGCTCCAAAAGTTAAAAGAAAAGTAGATTTAGTTAATTACGATTACGTGATCTTGATAGAAATAATTAGGGATATTGCAGGAATTTCTGTACTTAAAAGAGATCAAATATTTGTGCTTAATAAAATGAAAAAGAAAGCAATAGAAGAATTGCTAGGTGATTATGATAATAGTTCAATGTAAGAAATTTTCATTAAAACTTCTTTCTCTATATTGTTCGTCCTTATATTGAATGTTTTCTTAATTTCTTCTTCCTTCACTTTATCATATACGTTTATGAAATCATCGTTCTCAAATTCTGAAAGATGACTAACTAATTCTTCAGTAACTAATTTTGCTTTATCCAAATCTTGATCACAACAACAAACCAATACATTCCTTGTCTTTTCATTTAATCCTAATATGCTTATTGCTTCATTTATTTGTCTTTTACCGCTAAGACGGAGCAACAATTCAACAGAATTCTCCTTAGCTATATTTTTTGATTCTTTTTTAGCTCTATAGGTTCTATATATACCGCTGAGTAAGTGTAGCTCACCACAAATCTTGTCAGCATCTACCAATTGCAAAATATCAACTTTTGACTTAATTCTAGAAATATATTCGAAAATTTCATTAAGATTTCTATTTTTCAATTTAAAAGAAGCATAGCAAGCCCAAATATTGAAATCTTCAAAATAAAAGGTTTTCACTGTTTCCTAGCTTTTATCAAAATTATTGCCGATGCAATATCTCCTTCAGTTTCTTTGAGAGCACTTATTGCTTCTTCTCTTGATGCATTAGCTTGTTGCATTACAAGTTGAATATCTTCTTCATTAGGAATGTATTCAGATACTTCTTTCTTTTCTTCTATTTCTTCTGATGCAGCTATTTGATATAGCTTCTGTCCGCTTATTTTAGTGACCATAACTTCAGGATTTTTCAATATGATTATTTTGTCTTTAAATTTTAAAACAACTTCTTCTATGCCTTCTAAATTTTCAAAGCTAACACCCATTCTTTGCAGCATTCGCAAAGTCTCTCTATTTATTCCTCTTCTAAACATATTTTCCCACCTTACGTAATTTAATAACCACACCTCTTTTAATTTCTAGCATTTCCTTACCGTTTAGAATTGCCCTTCCTACTGCGATGAATTTTTTATCTTCGTCTACAACAACTACTTCTGAATTCGCCTTTAAGTTTGGACTTACGCTTTTTATTTGCTTAGCCAAAATTTCTTTTCTTTCAATCATAGTTTTTACCGCTTCTCTATTAACGATTACTAAGTTCTCGAAGTTTTCCAAAGATTTTAGCAATTCTCTAGCTGCTCTCAAAGAAAGTGTTAAGAAACCATCAGAAGTTCGAACAGATAAATATGGAGAATTTCCTAAGAGCACATATCTTATTCTTTTAGTTCTACCTGAGAATTTAACCTTCATTTCTTTAATCAATTCTTCTTTAAACAATACGTCACCAACTTCCTTACCGAATTGATAACATGCTAAAGTCTTCAAAGCTAGAATTGGATTGAAGCTCACAATAATAAACATTTATAGCATATTTTAATGATTTTAGCTGTGTATTGCGAAATATGCGGTAAGGAAATACAAAAACCAATAACTATTAGAGTTAACAAAACTTATTTGAAAGTCTGTGATTCTTGCAAAATAATTGGAGAAGTAGTTGAAAACAAGCCTATTGAAATGAGAAAAGTTATTAAGAAAATGCCTACGCCCCAATATAAAACACTTAAAATACCTCAAGTTGAAGTTTCCATAAGAGAAGATTTTGCAACAGAAATAAGAAAAGCTAGAGAAAAAATGGGCATGACTCAAGATATGCTTGCTTCATTAGTTGGAGAAAAGCTTTCTACTTTGAAAAAGATAGAAGCAGGAAAATTAAAGCCTACTATAGAATTGGCAAAAAAGCTTGAGAAAGTTTTGAAAATAACTCTCTTAGAAATGGAAAGCTTTGAAGAAAAAACAGTTAGTAAAAAAAGCGAACAAGATATAACGTTAGGAGATATTGTAGAGATGAAAGAAGATTGATTAGATTGTTTAAAGAGAAATAGATCATGGTAACCAAAGAAGAAAAAGAATATATCGCAAAGACAATTTCATTATTGCTAAGACCTGAAGCTGCACATGTTGTTTCATTAATGTTAGATAAAGGAGAAGTTAATGAAGAATGGTTGGCAAAACAAAGCAATTTGAAAATTACTGTTGTAAGAAAGATTCTATATGATTTATTCAACATGGGATTGGTTGATTTCAAAAAAGAAAGAGATGAAAAATCAGGATGGTTCATTTATAATGCAGTTTTCAGGACGGAACAATTCGATAAAGTGATTTTAGATAAGTTAAAGACTATTCTGGAAAAATTAAAGCTGAGATTAAAATATGAAGAAGAGAATACTTTTTACGAATGTCCTGTTCATAAGAAAACTTTCATAGAAAGCGAAGCATTAATGAACAATTATGTTTGTGATGTTGAAGGATGTGGTAGCATTTTGGTAATTAAGGATAAAACTAAAAGAATTGAAAAATTACAAAAGAAAATAGAAGAATTAGAAAAGATAATTAAAGAAGCAGAGGCTAAAAAATAATGGGCCGGTAGTCTAGCCTGGTAGGATGTCGCCCTTACGAGGCGAAGGTCCCCGGTTCAAATCCGGGCCGGCCCATTTATAAAAGGGAATTTCATCGAATTCTATTTCTCTTGCTTTTAGTTTCTGCTTTCTCATTCTTTCTTCTATTTTTTGTTTATTCGAAATACCTTTATAGCCAATATCTTCCAAAACAAAAGAAGAAGCGCTTGAAGCGAACAATCCTGCATATTCAAGATCGTGGCTTCTCGAATAACTTATTAAAAATGAAGTTAAATAAACATCTCCTGCACCTGTAGGATCAACTTGTTTCTCTGGTATATGAGCAGGAATATAATAAGTTTTATGTTTAGATATGATAACGCTACCTTTATCTCCAAGTGTTAGCAGTAAAATTTTACAGTCTTCATCGAGAATTTCCTCTATTATTTGTTTCGGATCGTTATTATTAGATAAACAATAAAGCTCATCTAAATCGCATTTTAAAATATCGATGAATTTCAAAAAAGAAATATCTTCAATTTTCCTCTTCTTTATTAGTGAAGATTCAATAGTTCTGCAAAATCCTTGAATATCTAATGCAAGATACTTAGATATTTTCCTGGCTTTTTCTATTTCTTCAAAGCTGAATTCATTTATTATAGGACCGAGATGGAAACATTCTGCTTCAAAGTCTCCAATGTTGAATTTTATAGTCAATTTTGGATGATTCTTGACTTTTTGCATTCTATCGTTACCTATGTATTCATTAACAAAAGATAGTGTTTCTCCTTGATATACACCTAGCTTAATTATTTCTACATTGTAATTCTTAAGCAACCTCAATAATTCATCCTCATCTTTTTCTCCTATTGCAGATATCAAACCAACTCGGCATCCTAGTAAAGATGCTTGAATTGAAGAATAAATTACAGAACCTCCAAAAATTTTGTAATTCTGAGAATTCAAAATGATCTCATCATAAGAAATTAACCCTGCACTAACGTAATTATATATCACCATATCCTATAATTTTATTGATTAAATAAAAGCCGGGATAGCCTAGCCAGGTAAGGCGCAGGCTTGCTAAGCCTGTGGGCGTTTGCCCTCGTGGGTTCAAATCCCACTCCCGGCGTAATTTGATAAATTGAATACTCGCTTCAAATGAATTTAAAAACTTCTATTATTTGATCGAGCTTGATCAATGTGCAAGAAAAAGAATCATCATTTTTTGGCAAATTTATTAAAGCTTTCTTAATTTGTTTTGATAATACTTCTTAATCTATCTATGAAAATTACTTGTTTTCAGACCATCAATACAAAAGAATTTATCGTTTTATTTATTACTCTTACCTTTTCTTGCAATTAAAATCAAAGGCAATAAAATTGCAGTTGGTATTATTGCAAATAACAGTATTAGCTCGTTAATAGATAAGGATAGAAAACGTTGAGAATCTCCTCTAGGATTAGGTGCAGGCGCTAGAGTGATAAGACTTGTTACGTCACGGTAATCTACAAAATTCGCTACTAAAGGAACTTCACATCCTGCATATTCTCTTATTATAGAAACTGCTTTCCTTACGAACTCTTCATTATAGGTGGCATTAGTAGGAATTGGTAAAATAACTTCGCCATAACCGAACCGATTAATATAAGTTGATAACTCAAGACCGTAATATTCTTTAAGTAATTCCAAATATTTCTTATATCCATCTCCATCAATAAAAGATCCATTCGGCAATTGTTTCAAATAGAAGCGCTCTACAGCTTTAGATTGCTTAAGGAATAAAGGAAAATGAGTATAGTCTTCGGTATATTGAGATGCATAATCCTCAACAAATGCAACTATCACATCATATTTATCTTTGAATTCTACATTATATCTAAAATTTATATTATGTTTTTCAAGATCATTATTTAATTCTTTTATATAATATTTGAAATCTTCGATATAAGATTTTAAAAAGTTAGTAAACGGTCTAAGGTAATTTGCTACAATATTCACTTTTTCAGGTGTTATTTTATACATAAAAATCATTATGATCATTTTCTCAAAATCGCCCAGCACAGAAAATCTAAATATCCCTAAATTTCCCTTTTCCTCGATTAATCTCTTTTCATATTTCTCTATTTCCACTGCGGCGCCATCAAGAAACTCTGAAATAGTAAACCAACGAACATCTTTTACGTCATATTTTGCTTCCAATGCGTTAATTATAAAAAACGTTTCTGAAAGATAATCACCTCGTAATTCGCTTTGATATCTCGTCTCATTTGCAGGTCCTCTAACAGGCACTGGGGGATCAAGTTTTCTAAAATTGTATTCCCAGTAAACATACGTCTCATTGCAACCTGTAATTATTAGATCTGGATGTCTTTTTATGATATCGACTTTTATTTCAACGGTTATATTATTAGAAGCCTTAACACTAATTGGAACTATCGAAGATGTAAAAATTATAAAAAACAAGAACAAAACTATTAATGTTCTCATCTTAATAACACCTTGAGCCAGAATCGCAAGTAGGTAATGATACGTCAGGCCATATGCTAAGCGTTCTTAAGGTAACAATGCTGCTATATGCAATTAATATTAATGAAGTAACGATCATTAGCGAAATTTCACGTTTCACAGAAAAAACAAAGTTCTATTATTTAAATTTAATTCTATATAAACATTGCGCTTCTATTCGATATAAAATAGCATATAGGAAAGAATTTTCACTCTAATATAAAACAAAAGCGACAAAAGTCTTATTCATGATTCCACTATTAATTTATTACATATAAGATGAAGAAGAGATGATTTGTTTAAGATCTTTGTAGTATTTTGAATTTTTATTTGGCAACAATAGAAGATTTTGAATCCATAGCACAAAAAATAAATCTCACAATTAACAATAATATATTTGCGGCGGTGGTAGGGCCGGAGGGGCTCGGCCTCCCTCAAATGCAAACGGTCGATATGGCACGGCCAGTAACGCATGTAAGCTCATACTAGGAATATAGAGCTATATGCACGGAAGTAATGAAAGCCTGCCCTACGGGGTCGCCATAGCCTCGTAGCCCTTCCGGAGGGAAGGGTTAAGAGGCTAATCTTTAGAACCGAGTTAGGCCCGGAAGGGAGCGGCTCTAATAAAGAGTGGCGACGTTCGTAGGTAACAGGCTTGAATGGAAGTGCATATAGCTCTATATTCCTAGTATGGGTTTACATGCGGGCACCGCCGCTTATTGCATAACTATTCCTATTTCTTCTAAAAGTGAACAAGCTCTGCATAATTCTTGCGAAGTAGGTTCGCCGCAACTTTTACAATAGTTCAACTTGAAATCTTTTTTCGTTTCGATGAAACTCTTGGCAATCTTTTCTGCAGTGATCAACATCATATATTTAGCGCCTGGATTTTCAGCTTCCAACTCATTCAATATTTTCCTAATTGAATCCCTCATGGATAATTTTACAAATCTACATTCTGTTTCGAATAAAGGAAAATCATGCAAAGTAGCATAAATCATGATTTCTTCTTCATAAATATATTTCAATGGCTTAATTCGAGGAACAAAGCCTTCCTTTGGAATTACTGGAGCAAACCCTCTTATTATTCTATCCAGATCTCCTCTTAGCATGTTAATCATGAATGTTTGAACTTCATCATCTAAATTATGCCCAGTCACAACTTTTGTAGCATTTAATTTCTTTGCTGCAATGTTTAATAATTTCCTTCTAAGAACACCACAATAAGAACAAGGTTCAAGCTTACTTCCTTTTTCTTTAGCTATTTTCACGATTTCTTCAAGCCTATAGCCATAGAAATCTTCATATCTGAAAACATAATAAGGAATTCCAAGCTTTTCGCATAATTCTCTTGTATGCTTTACCCTAAATTCTGTATAACCGCTAATTCCTTCATCTATTGTTACAGCGAAAAGCTTCGTTGAAGGAAAATCTTTTTCAATTATACTTAAAACATGAAGAGCTGTCAAGCTATCTTTACCTCCTGAAACTGCAACCATTATAGAATCATTCCAAGTAAGTAATCTATTTTCAGATATTGTTTTAGCTACTTTATCGATGAAAGTTTCTATGAAATGCTTCTGGCATAGCTTCTCTCCTGAATACCTTCTAACATAAAATACCTCGTTATCGCAATAATTGCACTTCATTAGACAAAACCAAATCTGATCAAACTAAAATATATATTTAAAAGAAGAAGCATTATAGATAAAGCTCTTAAAGTATTATGAGTTATGATTCGAACATCTTTATTCTTAATGATGCTTAAAATCTCAGCAAGGAATTTATCACCGTCGAAAAGAGGAATGGGTAACATGTTGAAGACTGCTAAGCTAAAACATATTACAAATCCCCATGCAAAAAACAAATAAGCCCAATATTGCAAAATTTGAGGAAATAGAGCAAAATAAGGTCTATGATAATCTAATGTAGAAACTCCTATGAAACCTCTATCTTTATAATAAGGATGCTGTGCAAGCTTTATTGTTATATTGAATGATTTCAAATTCCTTTCGACAGTTATAATCAACGTTTGGTTAGGTTTGGTCTTCTCGAGATATGATGAGAAATCTTGATAATTCTTTATTTGTGTATGATTTAAAGCTATTATTGCATCTCCTATAGCAAGACCAGCTATAGATGCTGGAGAATTAGGAGTTATTGAATAAATCAAAACACCACTTGACTCATAATTGTAACCCCAAGAAATAGCTAAAGGATAAGATAGAAAGAGAACTAAAAAGATCATAGCCTGTATTAAATTGATGAACGAACCTGCACCTAACATTCTAAGCTTCTTTCTTGGAGCAGTGTTTTTCAAAGACTCATCATCTAATTCTACAAACGCTATAGGAATCATGAAAAACAATCCTGCACCTGTTGATTTTATTTTCATTTCATGGCTAGAAGCTAAGAAACCATGGAAAAGTTCATGGAAAACTGCAGCTATTGCGATGACGATTAAAATTATTATGAGTTGATCTAAAGGAGGAGTAAAAGTGATTCCAAATATTATTGGAATTATTGGTGAAGCTTCTCCTAATGCAATGCTTTGGGAAGGAAATAAAAGATTGATCAAATTCTTCATTAAGAAAAATAAAGCATAAATCATCAAAGCAATACCATAAATTATCGATAACTCTCCGACTATTCGATAAAATTTTGATCTCTTCTTTCCTGAATTCAGAATAAATTTATTAAATCTAGCAGTCTTTAAAAGAAAAACTAAAGGTTGTATTTCTATATTTTCTGAAATTTTCTTTCCAAAATTTGTATTTTTTATTAATGAAAAAATTAAAAATAAAAAAATCCAAGCTAAAAATAAAAGAAGTAAAATATCAATTAGAGACATAACTAATATAAGTTAAATCTTAATAAAGCTATAATGTTTCCAAGTTTTTCTAAAGTTTTACCAGCCTCGCTTTCTTCATCTACTATGCTTATTGAACCTCCATATATTTTGACTTGCTCAGAAATTTTCTTTATTTCATTCAATTCTTCTTTGCTAACATTTTTCAATAATTTTGTAGATATGAAAAGTTTATCTATAGCTTTTAATGAAGCAGCTTCTTTAACTTCTTTGATTCCCATCGCTATTTTTTCTGCCTTGCTAAGCAATGGTTCTAAAGTTAGCATGCTTTCTTCATGACCGAAAACAGTTAAAATCTTCAATACTTCTTCATTTCTCAATGCTTCATATATCCCTTCAATTCCTCCAATCGAACCACTAACTCTGAAAATATTTCTTTCAATCTTTTTAATCCTTTCATAAATGATATCTTTGAGATTTGAAGGACCATATAATATTATTAGCTCAGGATTTGTCTTCGATATTATTTCTAAAGCATTATCAATGCAAACTTTTAAAAAAGTTTCTAGTTGTTCATCTCTTTTAGAAATTTCTCTTTTTCCTCCTAGACTTTTTTCTTCAGAATAAATTATTTGAAAGCGCTGATTGTGCAACAAAGCAATAGCAATGTTTCCATAATCAACAGATATTATGATTGATTTAGGATACGTTTCTCTAATTTCTTTTATTATAGATTGTATCAGTGCTGAAGACCAGTCTTCTTTTTTCAGTTTTATCGTATCTCCTATATTAATCAAAAATGAATGATGACCACTCGCTTCAAAATTTTCAGGTCTATATATTATGCTACCTATTACTTTTAATCCTGTCAAACTTGGATGGAAATATGCTTTTTCAACGCTTATTCCTAGATAAACGCGTTCTTTTTCTGCTCTCTCAGCTTTTCCTTCCTTTGAATATATCTTTTTATTCCTATAGCTCCAACCATATAACTCGTCACCTTCCTCTATTAATAAATACAAATAAAACAAATCATCATAGCTTTGAATAGTGATTTTAGCTTCTTTTTCTTTTTCATTGAGTTCGAATTTCATATCTCTTTATATTCCCTTGATCATCAAATAAGAATATTGATAGATCTTGAGGTATATTAGTAATGTTTCCTATTTTATAACCGTATATAGCGCTGACTTTTCTCTCCTTGCACAAATCTATCAATCTTTGCGTTATTATGCCATCTAATATTAATGCCCCAAAAGATTCCATTTGGGATATTTTATCTATTACGTCCTTAAGCGGTATGCGCTCTATAATTTTATAATCGTTATCAAGAATTAAGGCCTCCATCGTCCCTATAACTGATTTAATAAGCTCGCTTACTTGCTGAAGCTTAGGAATTTTCTGTTCTTGTTTTAAACTAGTAATATAATCTGAAGCAGGTCTTTTATCATTTAATGCAGCAGCTATCTCTTTACCGCTCAATTCTTCTACTTCCTTACCAAATGGAGCCCTTGCTACATAATCTATTTTTGCTACACTCAGCAATTCCTTCAATATTAAATCTCCAGCTCTATCACCGTCTAAGAAAGCTATTGTCCTTTTATTCTTCGAAAGATTTATTATAGTCTGAGGTATTTTAGAACCATCCAATGCTATAACATTCCTATATCCATGTTTTAGTAAATTTACCACATCTGCTCTTCCTTCAACAATTATAATTTCCTGAGAGTTGTCTATATCAGGACCTGCAGGAAGTTTTTCAGGACCGTAGCTTATTATCTGCGATACTTTAATTGCCTCTGTAAGAGCTTTTATCAAATCAGAAGATTCAACACTTTTGCTTTCTTTCCATTTCAACAATATTTCTTTTGCTCTTTCTAAAATTCTGCTCCTTTTTTCTTCTCTAGCATCCTTTATTTCTTTCAATTCAATTTTTGCTGAATTAGGACCTACTTTATCCACCGTTTCTATAGCAGCTGCAATCAAAGCTACTTCTGGCTTATCCAAGTTCGTTGGTACTATTATTGTTCCTACTGTTCTTCCTCCTTTTATTTCGTATTCTACATCAATTCTTCCAACTTTTCCTATTTTCTGCAACTCTCTAAGTTCTAGCTCATCTCCTAGCAATCCTTCAGTTTGTCCGAATAGAGCACCTATAATGTCTGATTTTTCTACTACGCCATCAACTTCAAATCTAGCTATTAATATATATTTAGCATTAACAGGAGGACCACCCATTTAAATTCACCTTGTTAAAATCTTCTAAGAAGAATATTAAATTATCCTGTGGTGGGGGTGCACCCTGATCCTTATTAACAACACTATAACTCATCAAGGGTATTCACCCATTCGTTATAGCTCTCTCAATAAGGATGCACCCCCAAGATTATTTATTAAAAATAAATTTTAAGATTTTACTTAAGCTTAATTCACAAGCTACAATTGGTTGGTATAAAGAAAAACCTATAGAAATTTCTGGATTAATTTCTCCAATCCATCCTATATTTTCATCACCAACTATTATGTCTGCCCTCCTTCCATTTAGTAAGAAAGGTAAATCATTTCCTCTTAATCTGAAATCTAAATTCAAGACTTTAAATGAACTATATAAGAAACTATGCATTTCTTCAAAGCTTGCATCATTATGTATTATTAAAGAAGAAAATCTGAAATCTGTATGAATTGAATTACTTTTATAATAGATTACATCTCCTATTTCATATATTTTCTGAGGATAAGAATAACTCCTGTTATAATATAAGAAATCTAAAAGACAAGGGAATATATTTGCTCTAATGCAATCATATTCTTTACTAATTGGATTTACAAGAAGAATGAGACCAATTTCTTCTTTATTCAACATTACTTTTTCTGTTTGAGTTTCACTATTACAAATCATATAATTGGTAACTTCTTGGAAACCGAAACCATTGAATATTTCTCTGAAAGTTCTAGCTATTATACTTTTATTGCTTATTTTACTTCTAGTTTCAAGGATAGGACTTTTCAATTCTATGTTGCTATATCCTTTTATTATTGCTATATCTTCTATTATATCTATGCTATTTAGAACATCTAATCTGTAAAAAGGTACTTCGACATTATATTTATTATCCTTCTTTTCAATTCCATATCTTGCTCTTAACAAAATATCTTCAAGCTCATAATCGTTTATTGAAAAACCTAATATATCTTCTACATAATTTTTCTCCAAAACCAAATTTCTATTTTTGAAGCTTATTTTGAAAGACTTGTTAGGATAATGATGATTAAGTAAACCTATCTTTCCTCCATAAAAGCTAATTGCATAAGCCATTAAAGATACTATTGAAGTTATGAAATTGATATCAAAGCCTGTAGAATCTATTAATATATCAGTTGTTCTTACTGTTACTTTAGCATCTTGGGAATTTATTATCGGCGCTAGGCTCAAAAAAGTCCCTTTTGAATCAATCAATACGGGTGCCTTTTTTTCAGGTATTAAATGTTTATATTGTATTCCTTTTTCTGTTTCATTCAATATTCTATATCCATTCATCAACTCATCTTTATCAAGGGGTCTGAATTTTATCTCATCCAAAGGGAGGCATTTGTAATATATTTTTTTATCGAGCTTTGAAATGTCATAAATTCCAATCGAAGCCTTTCTTCTATTTCTACCTAAAGTTTCATGTAGTACTTCTTGAAATCTTATTATGCTTTCTAATGCTCTAACATCGAGTTTTACTCCTCTCACAGTTGCCATAACTACATAAGGCCTTACATTTGAAACATTTTCATCTATATAGACCTCGAATTCATCATCGAAGAAATCGAATTTTATTAATCCTTTTTCCATTCCAAGAATACCTTTTAATGCTCTTATAATTCCTTCAGTAGTGAAACAATCTGCTCTGTCTGTTGTTATTTCACATATTAGCTCGTCTTCTTTTTCTTCTTTAATTTCACATTTAAGATATTCTAGTAACCTTTCTAATTCTTCTAAAGATAATTCCTTATTTAAGCTTCTGAAAATCCTTTTCTTATCTAGGATTATCGTTGGCATTACAACATTCTTGCACTTCTTAGGAAATTCAAATCCTTTGAGAACAATTCTCTTATATCATCTATTCCTAAATAAGCCATTGCAAGTCTATCAATACCTATTCCCCATGCTAGAACTCGAGATTTAACTCCGAGCATATTTAACATTTCAGGTCTGAACATTCCTCCAGGTAAGGCTTCGATCCAACCTAATTTATCATGATAGACAGAACCTTCTACACTTGGTTCAGTGAAAGGAAAGTAGCTAGGCTTGAATCTAATTTTCTCTAGGCCCAATCTTGAGGCAAATTCTTTAAGGAAATATAATAAATTAGAGAAATTTAGCTTATTTCCTACCATTATTCCTTCACATTGATAAAATTCTATGAAATGTGTTCTATCAGGCAAATCTCTTCTAAAGTTTCTAGAAATACAAAAAACTTTTGCTTCTTTATCTTTATTCTCGTATATGTATCTTATAGAAACGGGTGTTGTATGTGTTCTTAAAACAAGCCTTCGAGCAATTTCTGCATCCCATTTATAGTTCCATCCTAAAGCTTCATTGAATACCTTTTCATGCATATCTTTAACTTTTTCAGCAAAAATTTCATCCAAAATAGCTGGAGGAAGATTTACTCTGAAAGTGTCTTGAACATCTCTTGCTGGATGATCTTGCGGAACAAATAACACATCGAAATTCCATAATTCTGGAAGGATATAATCCCAATCATATTCTTCAAAACCCATTTCTAATAGGACTTTTTTAACTTCTTCAAGAAATCTCATGTATACTTGCGATCTACCAAAATAAACGATTGGTGGTAAAGCTTCTAAGTTATAAGCCTTCAAAGGATATTGTTTCCATTTGCCTGAGATAATATCATCGCTTGTTATTTTAGAAATTTCAGGTATTATTACATAATTTTTAGATATTATTGAATCTCTTACAAATTTGCTTGCTTTTATATAAGTCTTTTTAAATTCATTTACTTCAATTAATCCTCTCCTTTTTAAAATTTTTAATTCTTCATTTAATTCATTTACGATTATTTCACCTTTATTTTTTATCTCATTTAATAACTTTTCATCATTTGTCTCATACAAACTTACAAATTTTATTTTTCCTTCAAAATATTTTATAAAGCCTTTTTTTAAAGCATGCATTATTGCAATATCCAACTCATTTTTTGTGAAGAATGATTTCAATTCTTCTAAACTCATTGCTTCTTTTTCTTTTAGAATTAAAGCCAATCTCTTCTCAGGTAGACCTTGTTCAGCGTATCTTTTTCCTTCTTCTGTCAAAGATATCTTTTTAAGAATTTCATCTCTTGCATCAACATATCCTTTAATCTTCAGATCTTCTACCCAGCTATAAAGAGTAGCGAAAGGGATGTTCAACTCGCTGGATAATTCTTGAAGGCTTTTGAAATCATTAAGAATTTTATTAAGAATTTGATATTCTCTTTCGTAAAATTTAATTTCATTCATCATAAATTATCTTAACTTCTTTTACTAATAATTTTCCATTTTCATCAATTTGCCCAGCTCTAATCCTTGAGCTTCTTATCGGTAAGAGATCTTCTGCTAATGCTAGAATTATGTAATGAACATTCAAGGGCTTTAAACCTTTTTTCTTCCTTATCTCATTTATTTCTATTGCTCTAGGTAAAGTTTCTTCGGTGCAAACAATATCAGTCAAATTGGGTTCGCTAATGGAAGGACCATAAGGATCATAAATCGGAACAATTTCGAAATCCGCTTCTTTATCTAATTCTAATATAGCTTTTTTCAATTTATTGTATCTTGTTTGATAATCTTCAATTAATTCCTTAAAAGGTTTATTTCCAGGATCGAAAACTAAACCAATTTTTAATCTCTTAGATATTTTTAAGGCACTCTTTAACAATTCAATATGACCTTTATGAATTTGGCTAAAAGAACCTCCTAAAACAACAATTCTAGACTCTCCTACCTCTCCTACCTCCTGGTTTCCTTGTTGTGTCATGCGGAAGAGGTGTAACGTCTTCGATTCTGCCTATCATCAATCCTGCTCTTGCAAGCGCTCTAATAGCAGCATTTGCTCCAGGCCCTGGTGTTTTTTGCCCATGTCCTCCAGGAGCTCTAACTTTTATGTGCACACCTGCGATACCTTTACTTATCGCTTCTTCAGCTGCTTTGAATGCTGCCATCATCGCAGCATATGGCGTTTTCTTTTCTCTATCTGCCTTAACAACTGTTCCACAAGATTTCCAAGTTATTAGATGAGCCCCAGAAAGATCAGTAATGTAGATTAAAGTATTATTTCTTGACGAATAAATATGAGCTATACCCCAAAGCTTATTCTTTTCGCTCATATTATCTTTATTTTATCTTCCTCGTCTTTCTTTACCAAATAAGAAGGACTTGATATAATTCTATCTCCAACCATTACCTTTTTATGAACTATTAATTGCCTTGCATGATAAATGCTATTAGCAAGCTTTAAATTATAAACAACTGTTTGAAGTCTTCTTTTCAATATGTCTTCTATGGTTAGAGATAAGATAGCACTGATATCGGCATTTTCATCGATCAAGCCATACTTTATTAAAAGGTTCTTCAGCTTTTCTTCTTCTATAGCTCTTTCTGTAGGAGACAAAGCTAAAAGTGCTCTTGCTCTTTTCCTTATCTTTCTCAATATTGTTTTCATCTTCCAAAGCTCTCTCTTGTTTTTTAATCCATAACGGCCAAGAAGATCGATTTCTGCAAGTAAAACATCCTTTCTCCATGGATGCCTTGGCCCTTCCCAAGTCTTCTTAAATCTCCTCATTTCATTGAGCTTTCTTTGTAACTCCCACTGTTAAACCAGTTCTACCTGTTGTTCTCGTAGATTGCCCTCTAACCTTTAAACCTGCAGCATGCCTCATTCCTTTCCAGCTCTTCAAAGCTTTCTGGAATTCTATATCTTCCCTTGCTTTTAATATCAAATCAGACTCTATCAAATGAATATTTTGCCCAGTAAAGCGTTCCTTTTTATAATTATTGAACCACCATGGAACTTTTTCATGTAAGTTCTTGACTAGATATTCAATCTTTTTAATGTCTTCATCATTCAAAGAGCCTAATTTTGTATAGGGATGAAAACCAGCAAGCCTACAAATAGCGATGGCAGTATTAATACCAATTCCCTTTATTTTTTGTAATGCATAAAATAGCTGATCCTTACCATTCAAATCAGTATTCGATATCCTTACTACATATTTGAAATTTTGAGACATTATAGTAAATTTATTAGTTAGACACCTTTAAAATCTTTTAGCTATAGCCGGGATAGCCTAGCCAGGTAAGGCGCAGGCCTGGAGAGCCTGTGGGCGTTTGCCCTCGTGGGTTCAAATCCCACTCCCGGCGTCATTCGACTTCTTTCTTCTCATATACTTTCAAAACCTTATCTATTTTTACAACCACTCCTTTTTCTTTTTCTATTGCTTCTTTAGCATCCATTTCAGATTTACCTATTGCAATCAGCTCATTGTTTAAATTATATATGCCAACATTTTGATTCTTTTTCAAATCTGATGTAACAGCTACAATAGCAGGTGCTGCAATAAAAGAACCATGAGTTATTGAGAAAAGAGCAGTATCTTTAACAAATACCTTAGGTAAAAAGAAAAGCAATTCTTCAATAGGTCTTAAATAATATCTCAAATAGAAATCTTCGTTTTTATTCTTCCACAATCTATAAGCTCCGAATAATTCGTGCATTGTAGCAATGTATTCATAATTTTCGTCTAAAAAACCAATTGCAATTCTCCTAAGCTCAGTCATATGTGCACCAGAACCTAGGACTTCTCCTATATCGAAACAAAGTTTCCTAACATAAGTGCCTGCTTCACATCTAACTTGCATCAAGACATTCCTTCCAACAATGTCTAAAATATCGATTGAATAAATTTTTCTAATTCTTGGAACTTTTTTAACAGCGGATCTCAAAGGAGGCTTTTGGTATATTTTTCCTACAAAAAGATTAATGACATTTCTTAATTTTTCTTCCTCTACTTCTTCATGCAATTGCATTTCGCAGATATAAGTCTTATCAAATCTAGCCAGCAAATTGCTCAGCTTCCTAGCTTTTCCAAATAATATTAATAATAAACCTGATACAGCGGGATTTCCCCAAAATCTTCTAGGGTCCCGCTGTGAGTAACAGGTATTCCGAATTCTTTTTTAATCCAAGCAGCAATTTCATGACTTGTTGGTCCTCTAGGCTTATCTAGAAGACAAAAAGAATAATTCAAATGCTCTTCAATGGTCCTTTTAACAAAAGGGATTGGGCTAAGCTTTATCCTAACTTTACTATCCTTTTTGTATAAAATTTGTCTTTGATTCATATCACTCCTTCTTTCATGAAATCTATTAAATTTGCTTCTTGCAAAGCTTTCAACACTTCTTCATCAGATGCATTCTTGGATATTTTAATCTGCTGAGGTAATAGCAATAAATGATCTATATTCACCTTCCTTCTTCTAACACCTGTTAATTGCTTAGGACCCGTTACTGTTACGAAATTTTTGTCGATTATATTAACTAATACGCATTTACGACCTGCATCTCTACCTCTTAACTTTACTGCTAATCTACCTATCGTAACTAATGGAGGCATTCTTATTAGAGAGATATGCTTCAATTATAGATATAAGTATTTTCTCAATACCTTCAGGAGAAAATTTTGAAGTATTTATTATGAAATCCATGATAGAAAGGTCATTTATATCTATGCCATATATTTCTTTGTATCTTTTTCTATTGCTCTCTTCTCTTTTTTTAATTTCTTCGATAGCTTTTTCAAAGCTCAAATTGTCTCTTTCTGCAATCCTTTTCGCTCTTTCTTCCAAAGGAGCAATTAGATAAATTTTGATATCAGCAATATCCTTTAATATCCAGCATGCAAGATGACCTTCAATTAAAACATTACCCTTTTTAGCTTCCTCTATTGCTTTATTATCGACCAGCAAATCGTATTTTGGATCTTTTTCAGCCATACGATGGAATTCTTCTAAGCTTACATTCAACTCTTGTGCCATTTCTCTGAACAGACTTCCTATGGATATAAATCTAAGCTTGAAATGCTGAGAAACTCTTTTACCAACGGTCGTTTTACCAGAACCTGCTAAACCGCTTAATGCTATAACTATCAAATCTTAATTTGAGCTATTACTTTACTTTCTATTAGATTCTTAAGACAATTGGGACATAAATGCCCGCCGTATGGTCTTTTAACTCTTCTTGAAGATTTAGATAAGCCTCCCCTTCCATGATAAGTCCCATGGAGCTCAGATTTGCATATTGCACACTTATCCTTATTTCTTTTAGGTTTTTCATAATGTATTTTAACAATTCCTCCTGGCGTCCTAACCAAATGTATCTTATCATTTCTATGTGCAGGCCTAGGCATTTCAATAATAGATTCCTATCTTCCTATTTATTAATAAACTTAATAGCATAAGACAAATGATATACCAATAATAAAGTGGTATAGAGAAATTAGAAGAAATGATAGGGAACAATACATCGAATGGTTCTTTAAATATCATGACAAATAGGTAAACAAAAAATACATAGTAAAATAATAACATGACCATCGTAGATATCATAGTAATCTTGAATGTTTGAGAACGCATTTTATCGATATAAGGTTTTTTTGCTTGCAATTTTTCTAACTTTGAATTGTCTTTGCTTCTTGCAGCCTGAAGTAATTGCTTATCAAAATCCCTAATTTCCCTCATTATTCTTCTATATCTTTCGATACCGAAAGACCTAGAGATGAGAAGTCTGTTTAAGAAAGCTGAAAGTAAAGCTGGAATTAATGCAAATAATATTATCAGAGAAAATTCATGAAGTATAAAATATATATCGCCCATTATGTCACCTCAAGCAATCTTGCTATAGATGGGAATTCTTCTTCTATTCTCTCTCTTGCCAATATCATATAATATTGATAAACTATACCTACTGCTAAAAGAATGCCTATTCCTGTACCTATGATACCTACAACATCTGAAATCGAAGCAATGAGCCCTATTATTAAACCGCTAAACCATGTCAATGTTCTAGTATATCTTTTTAACAAATTACCCAATACTAATTCGCTATGTCTAAAGCCAGGTACTTGAATACCAGATTTAACTAATCTTCTAGCTTGTTCCTCTGCACTCATACCAGAGGTTTCTACCCATGCCAAAGCGAATAAAACACATAATAGCGAGAATAAAAGAACATAAATCAAAGCATGCAAAGGATCCCTAAAGGCAGCATTTAGACCTCTTGGAGGGGATAAATAATACAATATGCCTCCACTAGGCACTGCCTGATTATTAATGATATTAAATTGAGCGATTGCATTCCAAACAGGATCATTATTAGCTCTATTGTAATTATTCCAAGCTATTTGTCCAAAAAATAATAGATTTGCCGTCAATGCTCCTGCAAGTATTACTGGAACGTTTGATACATAGATCAACTGAAGTGGTATTTTTGCTTTAATTCCACCATATTTAGGATATGCTACAGGTATTTCTATTTTTACTTGCTGTAAATAAACGATTATGATTAAAGTAAAAATCATTGCGATCAATCCAATTAGACTAGATGAACGGGCAAGATTTGGATTTCCGAATAAGAAATCGCTTAAGCTACCACCTCCATTCAATACGTATATAGCCTCAGGTAAAAGACCAGCATAGCTACCATTAGCAAAAGCAGGGCTAAATAGTTCTACAGAAATTTGTAATGCGACACCTGCTAATATGAAAAGACTTACAGCGCTTCCAAATCCATATCCTTTTTGCAATATCTCATCAAATAAAATTATCAATATACCAACTCCTAATAATTGCAAAATTATTAGGACTGCATTGCTTAAACTTCCAGCTGGCAAAATACCGCTTGAAACGAATACTGAAGCTTCTAAAGCGGTGAAGATGATTGCTAAGAATTTCTGAACGCCTGTAAATAGTGCTCTTTGCGAACGATCAGTAAGATCTAGATTTATTATTTTTGAACCTACGAGCAATTGCATAATTAAACCTGCAGTAACTATAGGTCCAACTCCAAGTTGTGCAAGCGTCCCCATCCTTGTAGCAAATATTATAGAAAACAATGCAGGTACTGGAATTGCTTGTTGTGAAGAAGATAAAGGATATAGAGGTATTTGAGTGAAAATAATATAAATTGTAAGCACCATTAAAGTCCATGCAGCTTTTTCTCTAAAGCTTACTGGTCTTCTAGCTTTTGGTATTTCAGGAAGATATCTTAAGATAGGCCTTAAAGAATTAAGAGCTGACATTTTCAACTATCGCAATGCTACCTGATTCCTTTATTTTCTTCAATGCAGCATCGCTAAAGGCTAATGCCTTTATAATGAACTTGCCTTTTAATTCACCACCTGCAACTACTTTGTTATAACCAAGCTTTGATAAATCTACTTCAAGATAACCATATTTTAGATTAGCAAAACCTTCTTTTAACCATTTATCTGCATATTGAGAAATTTCAAGTAAGCTTATTTCATTGAATTCTTTTTTATTAGGTCTCCTGAATCCATGTTTACCGAAATAATCAGGATCATATCTCAAAATCCATGAATACTCATGCTTTCCAGGTTTCCTACCTGCTTTTCCAAAACCTCCTTTCTGTCCACTACCTCTATGCTGACCTGTTCTACCATAACCATGAACTCGATAGCCTCTTCTTTTTCTTGAAGCTTTTTCTCTTCTTACAACCATTGAAGCTATATCCTTTATGTTTCTTTTCAAATAAAATCTTATCGCTATAACATTCGCTGAATTAAATTATTGATATCTTTTCCTCTATATCCAAGTTCTCCTTTATCTACAATCATTTTCTTTGTAGATCTTTTGAAGCCTCCTTTAGGAGGATTAAGTCTAAAGAAGGGTTTAATGAAGCTCGGAATTTTACCTGTTTTAAATATCTCATCAGCTAATTCTTCAAAACTATTATAGCCATTTTTCTTCAACAATTCTTCATTTAAAGGTTTATCTCCTATTGTTCTACCTCTTTTCTTTAGAAGTTCAACAAGTGTGGCTTTATCTATTTCTCCATAAGTCACGACTTGTGAAGCCAATTTTAGCATTCCCCTTAAAGATTCAGAATCAGGATAAATAACGCATGTGTTAATCCTTCTTAATTTCAACAAATCTACAGTCTTCCTTACATCTGGATGTCTATCTATGAGGCTTCTTATTCTAACAATCGCTATCAAATCAGGCATTTCAGAAAACGTTTAACTTATAGAGATTCTTTAAAGCATCATAAACAGCGAAAGCAAAGTTTATCCTATTACTTGTATTACCCTTTGTAAATGACCAGACATCAGATATACCAGCTAGCATAAAAATTGGTTTGACGAACTCGCCTACTACTAAGCCTAGACCATATGGACCTGGCTTAAGTTCAATCCTTACTGAACCACATTTTCCAAAAGCTCTAAAAGGAACGCTATGAGGTCTTCCGCATGAACATTCCCAACTACCGCATCCTCTCAAAACAGGTATTAAATTGAGTTTTGCTTGAGCAGTAGCTTTCTCTATAGCGATCCTTGTTTGTTTCGCTTTTCCTAATCCTAAGCCAATATGGCCGTTTCCATCGCCTACTACAACTAAACTTCTAAATCTAGTAATTTCGCCAGCAGCTGTTTGTTTTTGAACAATTGTTGAATATAATACTTGAACCTTTAGATTTGGCAATAAAATATCTACAATTTCAGGTTCTTGTATTTTGTAATTGTTTTGAAATATCTCATCTATGCTAGTTATTTTACCTTCCCTTACAAGTCTTCCTAGTTTTGTCTTTGGTTGCCAGCTTTCAACTAGAGACATTTTTAGCACCTATCTTTTCAAATATCTCAGATTTAACCTTTTCGAAATAATTTTGAATTTCTTCAACGCTTAAATTGTTTTTAATATACGCACTAAATCTTTTCTCATGTTCTCCTTTCTCTTTTAAAATTTTGAAATACTCGACTATATGCGAACCTCTAATTCTTTCTTCGCTAGGTAAAACTTCTTCTCCAACAGGTATTTTAAGGCCTGCATCTATTGCACCTTTAACTACAGCAAAGATTCTATTGCCTTTAGTAGGAGTCCTAAGACCTATATCGAGCACAGCTTCTTTTATTCCTTGCTTAAGAGCTTTCAAACCAGCCAAATATCCCGTTAAGTATGCTGCAGGCAAGTTTTTGCATGAGAAAGGCCAGCCGTATTTTTTCAGTTTTATCGAATTGACTGCTAAAAGAGTTATGTCTCCTTGTATTGCAGGCTTTATGAATTGAACTAGAATATACTTGTTAGATCTCCTGACACAAAAACGTATCTTCCCAGATATTACGAAGATTTTCCTCTTTGAATAATTAGTTTTATTTTCTCTCCTCCTTCTAAATTTTATCCTATATGGCATCTCAAGATACCTTGCCTTTTAATTGTTCTAAGTAGCTTTTTATCCTGCTCTTACTTCTTATTACGCCAGCTTTGATCATCAATCTAAGTTTTCTATATGTTTCTGAATCCATTGCACCTTTATCATATAACTCTCTTAAAAATCTCCTTAACCCTCTTACACGCAAAACATACTCTTTCTTTTTAACCTTGACTCTTTTTCCCTTCTTGCTACCGGCACCTCTTCTTTTCCTTCTCTTCTTTATTTTCTCTTTCCTCCAAACTTGACCTTTCTTTTGTTTTATTTTTATTATACCGTCTTCTATTAACTTTCTAACTTCTTCTCTAGATATTACAGTAGAAACCCTATCATAGTATTGGGGGTCGATGTATATTCTAGATTTACCTACGCCTGCTACTTTAGAAGCAAGCTCCTTTACGTATTCTAAGCTCATATCCTAGGATTCGCTATTTTTAATCCTAATTTTTGTGCTTCTTCTATTATTTCGATTCTTTTCTTTCTACCTACACTTGAAGCTATTCTTATAATATGCTTTTCAGGATCTAAACCTTCCAGTTCATTTTTATTATGCACTAGTACTTCCTTAAGCCCTGACGGATGCAAATATCTTGCAAGTTTAATCTTTCTATAACCGATCTTAACTATAGGAGGCCATCCTTTCCTTTGTATCCTCATTTTATTATCCAAGCCTTTTGGTTTCCTCCAGCCTGAATCTTCTAATCTTTTAACCTTCCATGAATCTGATCTCACGAAATCTGGCATTTTCTTTTTTTGAATTTCTCTTATTTCCAATGCTTTCTTAAGTTCTTTTTCGCTCATTTCACTTACCTCTGTAATATATGTATATTCCGTCAAGGAATTTTCTAGGATCCCTCTTTTTTATTTTCGTAGCTTGTTGAATGTTTGCTGCAGTTTGGCTCACTTCATCTTTATCTATACCAGTAACTTCAATATCATCTCCTTTAACTACAACCTTCGTTGCATCTCCTATTATTTTAGCTATTCTAGGAGCTCTTTCACCTATGAAATTTTCTATATATACCTCTTTCCCTTTAACTTTAATAGAAATAGGAAAGTGTGAATAGACAATTTTTAATTTATAGGTATATCCTTCTCTTACTCCTTTAATTGCAGATTTTATTTTTGAAACAAGAGTATATAAAAGAGATACACCTCTTTTTCCTTTTATCATAGTTTCAATAATTATCTTATTATTTTCTTTATATATTCTATATTTATTTTTTGATATTTTTAATTTATATGGGCTAAGATCTCTTATTATTTTCCCAAGTTTTCCACTAATTTCTAGGACATAATTCTCACTAACTTTAACATCTACATCATTGGGGATTTCAATTTCTTCCCTATTTATAACTAAAGCTTTGCTAATAGACATAACAAAGCAAGACGCCTCCTATTCTATTTTCCATGCACTCTCTACTTGTCATTATACCTTTAGAAGTTGAAAGGATTAGCAATCCTATATCCCTGCTAGGTAAATATTTACTTTCATATTTTACAAGTTCACGGTAACTAACACCAAGTCTTGGTTTTATAATTCCACAATCATTTATCCTACCTAATAACTGAATTCTAAACTTCCCTCCTCTACCATCATCGATGAGCTCGAATTCTCCAATATAGGCATGCTTTTGTATTACCTTAAGAACTGAGCCAACAAATTTTGATGCAGGATATACTATACACTCCTTTTTATTCCTCATCTCAGCATTTTTTATCGCACTTAAAGTATTTGCGAGCAAGTTCATGATAAGTCTGAATGTATTTAATGCTTCAAATCAAATATAAGCTTTTATTCATATTTCTTGAAGCCCATAAGTGGAGCTATTTCTCTGAAGCATCTTCTACAATATAATAAGCCATACTTACGAATAACCCCATCTGTAGTTCCACATCTTTTACATCTATGAGTTGTCTTTCCAAACTTTCTTTCTTTAGGCTTTGGTTGCTTCATATTATTTCAACCTTAAATTTTTCTTTCATGAATTCTATAGCTTCTTCCTTAGTTACTAAATGATTTTTACCTATCTTAGAAGCCTTTACTCTTCTTTGTTTAACTCTCCATCCAGCTCTTGCAAGGTTGACACATACATCCATACCTAATATTCCTATTGAAGGATCATAGATCATTCCAGGTATATCAATGTATTCTTTAATTCCAAAGCTAAAGTTTCCGCGATCAGTAAAGGATTCTGCCTTTATTCTTCTATTCACAGCTTCTAAAGCTTTATCTAGAATTTCTTCAGCCTTTTTTCCTCTTAAGGTTACTATACATGCTATAGGCTCACCCTTCTTTATTTTGAATTCTTTAATAGTTTTTTTAGCTCTCCTGTAGCTAGGCTTCTGACCTGTTAATTTCTCTAAAATCTTTGCAGCACCTTCCAATTTTTCTTCAGAAGAACCTACTGAAATATTCAGAACTACTGAATGAACTTTTATAGTTCTCATCGGATTAGTGAGCTGATTTTCAATCGACATGGTACCCTTTCAAAGATATTTTTCTATAAATCATGGGCGTAACATAGTCTACATCACTTTCAATCATTTTCAGTAAAGGCTTTTCGTAACCTACTGGGATCGCATAATTTATATTTGTCCTTATAATATTTCCATTCATATCTTCAATTTCCACTATACTATTTCTCTTAGGTATTACAGTATTAATTTTCTTCAAAATACCATAAGAACCAGCATTGATGCCACGATATATCAAACAAACATTTCCTTCTTCAAATTTTATGATTTCTTTAACGTTTTGCGAAGGAATTTCTATTAATAATGAATCATTTATCTTAATTTTGTCTTTATCTTGAGCATCTATTAAGACATTCCTTCCATCATGAAGATTTAATTGTAGCTTTCCTTTTCTAACAGTTCTTTTACCTACAACTTTACATATTTTCATCGAAGCCTCTTCTTTAGGTATCTTCGCACACACTAGAGGTATTCCTTTATATGGAAGAAATCTATAAGGTTGAGGATCCTTAGCTAACTCTAAAACATCCATGAAACCTAAAGGAAATTTATGATCCCTTATTATTTTACCATCTCTTTTAACAAAACCTTTGGCTAATATGTATTTTACTTCTTTCATATTCGATGCATATCCTAGAATTTCTCTTAAAACTATAGCTAAAGGAATGCAATATTCCAGAGGATGAGGACCTGGCGATGGATGTATTGTCCATTTTGTAGTTTTTTTCAATATTGGCCAAAAATCTGGTGCTGCTAAGCGCTTAATATGGGGGCTCATGCTTTAATCTTCTCTTCTAGTTTTTCTACTCTAAGTTTATCACTTAAATCGAGTTTTACGATCATTAATTTTGAAGCATGAATAGGTATCATTACAGGTTTTCCTCGCATCGTCTTTCTCGTCAATCCTTCAATATATACGAAGCCCCTTTTTGGCTCAACTTTAGCTACTTTTCCTTCATAACCCCTATAAGAACCTCGCATTACGCGAACTATATCTCCTTTCCTCACTCTTATAGCTCTTCTCTTATATTTTTCTCTTAATTCTTTACTCAAATGAACATGTAAAAGCTTGGAGTAATCTTTATTAGTGAAGAGTTTATATATTTGTCTCCTTTGTGTAGAAGGTTTTTTTGAAGCCATTATACCACTAATGATGCAATAGCAGCTATTTTAGGCCATCTTTCTGCTGCTTCCTTTGCTACAGGACCATAAATTTCAGTACCTTTTACATCTCCTTCAGGAGTTAGTATTACAACTGCATTGTCTTCAAAAGCAATCCAAGAACCGTCTGGTCTTCTATAAGGCTTCCTCTGCCTTATAACTACAGCATTTAGAAGCTGATCTTTAAGTTCAGTTTTACCTTTATATACAGATACTTTAACCATATCTCCTACAGCAGCTGTAGGTATTCTTCTTTTTCTTGTGTTTAATGCAAAGACACCAATAACTTTTGCCTGCAATACTCCAGAGTTATCTGCACAATTAACAATAGCATTAACAGGAATAGCTCTTGATATACGAGCCCTAAATGTTGCAACTGCAACTTTTCCTCCTCTTTTAGCCATGATACATCTCTCTATAAAAGCTGGCTAGATATAAGCTTTTCATATAACCTTTAGTATAACTGAAGAGACTGTTTTAGCTAAAGGCCTACATTCTCCAAAGATGACTTTATCTCCCTCTTTTACTTTTATACATGCTGGAACATGTACATGATATTTACTTCTTCTTCTCTCATAGCGTTGATATTTCTTTATGAAAACTAAATATTCTTTTTCAACGACGGCAGTCTTCATTGCTTTAAGCTTTATAACAGTTCCAGTATCAATCCTACCTCTTACTGAAAGCTCTCCATGGAATGGACATAGCTTATCATCACAAACTTCTTGAGGAGGTTCTATTCCGAAGATGACTCTTTTCTTCATATTTTCCTTATCCTCTCTTCAGGTCTTCCAATTAAATTAATTCCTTTAATTTTTATCCTCTCATTATTTATTTCGAAAACGAAATCGTGAGATCTTTTGAGAAAAATTCTCTTTTTTGAAACATTTTTTATTTTTATCGTTTCCTTACTTTCATCGAAAATAATTCCTTTCATGATTTCCTCTCCTTTATTATCCAATACTATAACTTCCATTCCTAACAATTCATGAGCATGCAGATTATCTTTTCTTAGCTTCATTCTTCAAATCCTCTTCTCTATTTATAGTCAATATTCTTGCAATTTCCTTTCTTAAGTTTCTTAAAAGCTTTACATTCTTAGGAGGTTTTCCTGCAACAAATTGGGATCTGACTTTTATCAATTCTAGTTGTAGCTCCTTCAATCTTTTTTCTCTTTCTTCTCTAGATAATTTCCTCAACTCTTTTAACTTCATGTTTCAACCTGTTGCTTGATTTTCTCTTTACTCAATTCCATTACCTTTCTCAGTTTATCATCTGGCAATTGAACAGGCGGCAATATTTTTACTTTTATTCCAAATATACCAGGTTTAAGTAAGACGTGCGTAGTAGCTTTCCTTACATATTCATGTGCAGGTTGTCCTGATTTAGGAATTATGCCAAATCTGAATTTTTCAAATCTCGCTCTTTCACTTACTAACTTACCACTAATAGTTATTTCAGCTCCTAATGCCCCAGCTTCCATTATTTGTTTCAACGCTAAATTAGCGGCTCTACGGAAATGTATTCCTCTTTCCATTGCAGAAGCAATTCTGTTAGCTATAATGCTAGGATATAAAGAAGGATTTGTTACTTCGTTTACAAATATTTCTACGTTTTTTACGTTGAATAATGCCTTTATACCTTCTTCAACTTCTTTTATTTTTATACCATGCGGACCTAAGGCTATTTTAGGCTTTTCGACATCTATTATTATTCTCAAGCCTGTAGCTATTTGTTGAACATCTATATTCGCTATTCCTGCATCCTTTAGTTTATTCTCTATAAATTCTTTAATATCAGCTTGAAGCGTTGCAAATTTAATAAATTGTTTAGCTGTTGTCGGCATTAACTCTCAACACCAACCACTTCAATATGAACTAACTCTCTAAAGTAAGGGCTTGATCTGCCGAAAGCTCTTGGAATGTATTTTTTTATTTTATATCCTTTTTGAGCTGCTAAATGAACTAATTTTATCTTGCTAAGATCCAAACCTTTAAACTCAGCATTGGCTTCTAAGCTTTCTAAAATCTTTAGCAACGCCTTTGCTACTTTTTTAGGATATCTAGAAGGCCCGCTTGTATTATCATACCTATGATGAGGGACTTTTTTCTTGAAAGTTCTAAAGGGTATAGCTCTTTTCAATTCAATTACTTCTTCAAGTATCTTCTTTGCTTCATCGAGCTTTCTTCCTTTCAAGTATCTACAAAGTTCAACAGCTTCTTTGAAAGAAATATTCAGATCTCTACCACTTGCTATTACTGTCCTTTCAGGCTCTACTACTTTATAAGAATAACCAAATTCTGGCATTTCACTTCAAAGGAACATACATCGATCCTCTTGTCGCTCTCAAACCTGGCTCTCCATGTATTACTTTCTTCGTAGTTATAGAGAAATCTCCCAATCTAAAGCCTATCATTTCAGGCTTTATTTCTACTGGAACAAATTCCTTACCATTATAAACATGAATTGTTAGGCCTACCATTTCAGGCAATATTATCATGTCTCTAGCATGGGTCCTAATGGGCTTTGTATATATTCCTGCCTTAGCAGCTCTGATTTTCTCTAATAATCGCTTATATTTTTTCAATAATCCTCTCTTCAAAGATCTTCTCTCCCTTGAGTTGAGTAGATTTATGAATTCATCCATAGGTAATTTTCTTAATTGATCAATAGTATAACCGCGAAATGTAAATTCTCTAGGCATAATTCTTACTTACTTAGATTTAGTATTTTAACCTTTTCTTCTACCTGTTCTCTTCGAACCATATAATCCGACTTTCTTACCAGGAGGAGAAGTCTTTTTGACAACCCTACCTCCTTTTGGATGAGCACCTCCTCCGTGTGGATGAGCTGCTGCATACATAGCTTTACCTCGAACTGTTGGCCATTTTCTCGCCTTAGCTTTATATTTATGATAACTCTTACCTGCCTTTAAGAGTGGTTTTTCAGTTTTACCGCCTCCTGCAACAACACCAATCGTAGCAAGACATTCTTTATTTATTTCTATAAACTTTCCTGAAGGTAACATTATTACTGTTCCATTTTGAGTTTGGGAAGAAACAGTTGAATATGAACCTGCTGCTCTAACGAATTTCCCTCCATCACCCGGCCTTCTTTCAACGTTGCATACAATCGTTCCTTCAGGTAAATTACCTACTTTACAAATATTGCCTACTTTTATAGGAACTGCATCCCCAATTTCAATTATATCACCTATAGCTATTCCTTCAGGAGCGACCGAATAAAATTGCTTCCCTTGAGAAACTTCTATTAAGCATAAAGGAGCATCTCTACCGCTTTCAGGAATTATATCAACTACTTTACCTACGACCTTGTTTGTTTTTATCATTTCATGCAACCAAGCAGGATATTTCGCTGGAGCTATCTTCCTCCAAGATGGAGAAATGAAAGTGGGTGTAGCTCTTCCAGCTCTTTGTTGCCTTAATCTCTTGCCCATTTCATATCAATCCTATTTTAGCATAGAAATCTATTGCAGAAAACTCTTTTGTTAACTTTATCATTGCTTTCTTTTCACCTTTGCTAGTTATCAGAGTATTTATTTTTTCAATCTTTAAACCATATGTTTTTTCAATCAATCTTTTGATTTCATTTTTATTCAGCTTCATATCTACGATAGCTACTATTTTGTTTTCTTTTTCAGCCATCCTTAGGGCTTTTTCATTCATCACAAATCTTATTATACTCATTTCTTTTCACCTACAAAACCGAATCTTTCAGCAAGATAATTGAATGAATTTATTGTCCAAAGTGTAAGTCTTCCTGGTAAACAGCCAGGAGCTAACATATATACAGGTAAATTTCTCACATCAGCAACGTCTGCACCAGGTAAATTTTTAAAAGCTTTAGCTATTGGTTCATTCCCTAATTTGACTAATAATGGACCCTTTCTTTCTTTATATCTTCTACCTCTTCTTTTACCTTTTCCTGCTCTTATTTTAATGCTATTTTTTACTCTTTCAATATCTGCATAGATACCTATTTTCTTCAAGAAATCTACAAGCTCTTTTGTTTTTTCTATTTTCGCAACTTCTTCGCTTAATATTATAGGTAATTTGAGATCAGGATTCGTTATCACATGTCCTCTTTTCAATACCAAATCTAAATTAGCAGTTGAAGCTATTGCACTAAATAAAGCCAATTTCTTCTCTTTTTTGTTCATTTTGACCTTGATTATTTTATTTGATTTAGGTGCTGTAGGATGATAGCCTCCTCTTGTGCTTGGAGCGAATGCGCCTTGATTAGCTCTAGGAGTTCCAGCACCCTTAACTCTAGGTATACGTGCAATTCCATAACCAACGCCCCAGCTTTCTGCACTAGTCCTTTTACCTGCTAAGGGATCAACGCCTTTAGACTGTTTTTGATTTTGCAATTCTGTCAAAACAGCTCTTTTTATTAGATCATAGCGATATGGAGCAAGGAAAGGTAATGGTAAAAATGTTAGAGTTTTTTCTAACTTACCATCTTTATCTATTACTACCAATGAAATCTTTTCTAGCATCATGCAACAACCTTAAGCAATTGATATTTCCAAATTCTTTTTTGAGGACGTATTGGATATCTTAAGAAAATAATTCGCTTTGGAGGACCCATTACGCTACCTAAAAGAAGAATATAGTTATTTTTAATCAAACCATAATGTTTAAAGCCTCCTTTGGGATTTATGCTATTCGGATCTTCGCCAATGTGCAAGATTAATTTATTATATTCTGTTCTACGATGAAAGCCCATTTGTCCAGGTCTTGGAACAAATCGCATTAGAGAAGGATCTATTGGACCAATTGAACCGACCTTTCTGCTACCTTTCCTATGTTTATGCCATCTTGGTAAAACTTTAACACCGAATCTTTTAACTACACCTTGGAAGCCTTTTCCTTTAGTAACTCCTATAACATCAACTAGACTCAATTCTTTGAATACTTCTTTTACGCTGACTTCTTTCCCAAATATCTTCTTGGCATATTCTATTGCAGAATTCAACTCTCCGCCTATTTTTATCTCAAAAACATCAGGCTTTTTTTTGCCAATACCTGTAAGAAAAGGCTGTGTTGCAACTATAGCTCTTATTTCAGCAATCTGATCTTTAACTTCATCAATAAGACTTAAATCATAATTACTTTTTACAGGACCATCTATACGTTCTGATATTTTTTTAGGTATTTCTTTGGAGAAAATCGTAGCTAGTGATTTTAATGCTCCCATTTCTTTTTTATAAAGCTTAAGACCTAAAACATATACAGGAGGAGCTTCGAGAACAGTGCAAGCTTTAACTACTTCTTTACCAAATAAATGGGATTTTTCATAAGCATCCAAAAGTATTGAACTTACCATTCCTACTTTATATGCAGGAAAGCCTAATAATACAGCTTCTTTTGCTGAAGGCCAAGATTTAACTCTAATCCTAATGCTCCTTGCTCTTACTCTAGGATAAAATCCCATCGAACCTCTTCTAGGTGAGCTCATGAGATTGATTAGAAATATTATTGAAGAAATCGCTTAAATACTTTTAGGAATGAGTAGATTTAATATAGCTAGAGAACCAAATATGGCTTCATCAGTTCTTATAGTTTTAACTCCTTGATTAGGAAACATGTTATAAACAAAATCAGCATATTCTTCTAAATTTTTATTTAATTTCTTAAAAATCTCATATAATCCTTCCTTCGGAGAACCAAATAATAAATAAATATTCTTCTTAGTCCTTACTAAATTATTTAAACTTTTTAGATCTTCTAAAGAGAATTCTTTTCCATATCTTGATGTTGCAAAAATTATATTTTCTTTGTTTTTAATTTTATTTAAATAATTAATTAGATCCTCGATGAAAATGAGTTCAAATCCAAACAGGGAGTCTTCTTCTTTTTTTGCAATCCTCCATTTTTCTTTTTCGCGAACCACTTTTACTAGAGATTTTTCTTTCAATTCGATTGAGTTTATCTTTACAAGATCTTTTAGACCAATGTTTACATAACTTACTCCATTTTCGCTCTTAACTACAAAACCATATCTAGCGAAATCGCTATCTTCATAAAATGCTCTAATTGGCGGAGCAACACCGACATATTTTAAGGCTTTTTCTTTTTTGAAAACGAATTTCCTTAAATAAGATGGGACTTTGAAGAATTCGATTAACCTATATAGTTCTTCATCATCTTTTCCATATTTAAAAAGGATTAAACCTCTTGCTCTAAAGATCAATAATGTTCTAACTAAATTTGCTACTCTAACAGTTTTTTCTCTTAAGCTTGGGATATCAGAAAAAATGTTTGTTGGAGCAATTATAAAAAAATTCATTTAGATTTCTTAGCTTCTTGCTTCTTTTCTTGCTTTGTTTCTTGAGGTTTTTGTTCTTGCTTACCTTTCTCTAAAAATAAAGAAGTCCTTTGTCTTCCTCCCATACTATAATAATTTTCAAAAAATTCTCTTATTATTTTTAGGGTAATTTTCTCTTTATTTCCTTCTTTGAAGCTTTTACAACGCCTAGTTCCTTTATAATATGTTCATAAGCTGCTATAGGATTGGCATCTTTTCCGCATGTAAATATGTCTATAGCCGCGAAAGAATATTCAGGCCATGTATGTATTGATAAATGTGATTCAGCTATGAATAAGAGAAGTGAGATACCTCCAGTATTCTCAAAGGTTGTAAAATTATCGCTTATGACTTTTAAATTAGCCTTTTCTGCTGCTTCATATAAAATTTTCCTCAAGTATTCAACATCCTTAAGTTTGCTACTATTGCTTACTATTACATCTGCAATTATATGTCTTCCAAGTTCCAAAGAGTAAATCTGTTCTAATCGTTCCCTAGCCCCCATTTACTTATGTTTATGATTTAAACACTTACTTAAAAAATTTTTGTAATAAAATTCAAAGAAAAATAAAAAAATTCATTCAAGGTTTAAAAACATATGTAAAAATTCTTTTATCATAAAACAAAGAAAATAAACAGATTTAAAAACGCCGGGAGTGGGATTCGAACCCACGCGGGCTTACGCCCACAGGCTCTCAAGGCCTGCGCCTTGTCCGCTAGGCTTTCGGGCTTTCGTATCCCGGCTTTTCCCGGCTAATTACTATAAGAAAAGAAGGTATAATTAAGTTTTATCTAATGTTGATAGAAATCCTAACGGATGGTGGTACTTTTATTCTTGCTAACTGTCTCATCACGTTTTCTGAAGCAATGACATCTATTATTCTTTTATGTATTCTTAGTTCCCATCTATCAAAAGTATGCGTTCCATCGCCGCAAGGAGTTTTCCTGGTTACAACTCTTAATCTTTTTGTAGGCAATGGAACAGGACCTGCTAATCTTGCATTTTGTGAATCAGCAATTGTTTTTATTTCATTGACGACACTTTCTAGATCGCTAATGTTTGTTGCAGAGAGATATATCCGCGCTACTCTTGGCATTATGCTTTAATTACGTCTAGAACAACTCCTGCAGCAATAGTCCTACCCATATCTCTAATAGCAAATCTACCAAGACCTGGAAAATCTGAATATTTTTCGATTATCATAGGCTTTATTGGTCTTAATTTAACTATTGCAGCATCTCCTTGTTTAATGAACTTAGGATTCTCCTCTATAGTTGAGCCTGTTCTTGGATCTAATTTCTTTTGAATTTCTTCAAATTTAACAGGCCCTGTAGCTGTGTGAATATGCATAACAGGAGTATAGCCTACTGCTATTGATGTAGGATGATAGATTACGAATATTCTAGCGATAACTGCACTAGCAACTGTAGGAGGATTATCGACAGGGCCGAAAACATCTCCTCTTTTTACATCTGTTTTTTCTAGACCTTTAACGTTGAAACCTATATTATCTCCAGGAATGGCTTCTTGTATTGGTGTATGATGGGTCTCTATAGATCTAACTTCGCCTTTCTTACCACTGGGCATGACTACAACAACATCTCCTACTCTTAGTCTGCCTGTTTCTACTTTTCCGACAGGAACAGTTCCTACTCCAGTTATTGAATATACAGCTTCAACAGGTATCCTTAAAGGTTTATCTACAGGTCTAGGAGGAACAACTAATTCATCGAATGCTTCAGCCAAAGTAGGTCCATTATACCATGGAGTATTGCTACTTCTTTCTACTAAATTATCACCATACCATGCTGAAATTGGAATTACTCTAATTTTTTCAACTGGATAACCTACTTGTCTTAAAAGATCAAGAATGCCTTTCCTTACTTCTTCAAATCTTTCTTTGCTCCAATTCACTGAAGGATCGTCCATTTTATTAATAGCTACGATTATTTGATTTACTCCCATTGTCCTCAATAAGAAAGCGTGTTCCCTTGTTTGTCCTGTTGCTCCTATTCCAGCTTCAAATTCTCCCTTCTTTGCTGAAACGACTAATAATGCAGCATCAGCTTGCGAAGCACCTGTTACCATGTTTTTAACGAAATCTCTATGACCTGGAGCATCGATTATTGTGAAGAAATATTTTTTGGTTTCGAATTTCAAGAAAGTAAGATCTATCGTCATATCTCTTTCCCTTTCTTCTTTATATGTATCTAAGATCCAAGCATATTTCGCGAATTCTTTTCCTCTTTTCTTCGCTTCTTCTTCTAATTCTGCAAGTCTCTTTTTATCCACTACACCTAAAAGAGTTAGTATGTGGCCTGTAGTAGTTGATTTTCCATGATCTACATGTCCTGCCACTATCAAATTCAAATGTGGTTTTTTCTCCGCCATGAGCGAACGTATTGATTATTTGTTTTTATCTATTTATAAATTTTTAACGTGATGCAAGGGCAATTCTTTCAACTTCTTCTTTTTTCCTAATCGCATAAGATCTACTATCGTTATTTGCCGCTAAAATTAATTCATCTGCTAAAGATTCTTCAATAGGCTTAGGATTATTAAAGGAAGATAATCTTGCTCCTTCACAAATCCATCTCAATGCTAAATCAACTCTTCTTTGAGGTGCACTATCGACTGCAACATGGTAAACTATACCTCCTAGCAATATTCTTGTTGTCTCTTCTCTAGGTGAAGCATTTTCAATAGCTCTAACTAAAATTTGTATAGGATTTTCTTTAGTTCTACTTTCAATTATTGTAAAAGCTTTTCTTACGATGTTCAATGCTTTCAGTTTTTTACCTTGATTTCTTCCTTTTTTCATTAAATGATTTGCAAGTCTTTCATATATTGGTACTTCACTTTTTCCAAAGCGCTTATTTGCATATCTGCCAGCTAAATGTGGGGCATGCATCGGTTTAAGACAAATGTATCTTCTAAGTGCAGGATCGTTAATAACAATATTATCTGTACTCCATTTACCAAATACTAGAATTTTAGGCTGGTTTACTATTTGGCTCATCTCTGTGGTTTTTGTTTTTTACCTTTTAATATTTCACTTAATGCGACACCGTTTACTTTTACAACCTTCCATCTCACTCCCGGTAAGTCTCCATATGCTCTTCCTTGAGGACCTCCTATTCCTTCAACAATAACTTCATCATGCTCACTAATTATATTGAGAGCGCCATCTTTAGGAACGAAAGCTGTTATTTGCTTACCATTCTTAACTAGCTGAACTCTTACGCATTTTCTAACAGCAGAGTTAGGTTGTCTTGATTCAACACCTACTTTTTCTATAACTATACCCCTTGCTTGTGGAGCTCCTTCAAGAGGATCGAATTTTTCTTTTAATCTTAGAACTCTTCTTTTGTAAGTTATCTTACTCCATCTAAATTTTTGTCTTTTCTTAACTAGCTTACGAGCCGCATATAAGCCTGCAGGTGATTTACCCATATTTCAACTCTCTATATATCGACTTATTAATTTTTTTAAACAACAATGACATTTTTTATTCCAAAATATCTTTGAAGGATAAGCCTTGCTCTTACAACATTCCTACCTGAAGCACCTATTACCTTTGCTTTAGTTGCAGGATCTACGTAGACAAGTAAAATTTTTTCACCTTTGCTATTCTGGGTAATTTTTACATCTTTAATTTCGAAAGGCATAAAGCATCCTCTAGCCATCTTTTCTAAATCTTCATAATAAGGAACAATTTCGGCATCTATTGAAGAAAGCTTTTTGAAAGCGTTTATTTTTTCTCCTCCTTTACCTATTGCGATTCCTACCTGTGTTGGTTCTACTAAGAATATTGCTCTATTAAATTTTTCATCTATAATGCAGTCTTTCACTTTGACAGAAGATATTAATTCAAATAGATTTATGAACTCTAGTTCTCTATTACTTAATTTTATTCCTTCATTCATTCTTAAATAAATCTAGAATGCTCGATTCGCCGGCATTTAAAATAGCTATTGAACTTATTACGAAATTTTTCCCGCATAGCTTTCCCAATTCAGCACTGCTTCCTTCAAAAATATAGTATGGAACATTAGCGAGTTTGCAATAATAAGTTAATTTATCGAAAATTTCTTTCGGTATTTTCGAGGCTATGATTACACCATTCACTTTGCCATGATACAATACATTAATCACTTCTTTGTAACCATAAACTACTTTACCCGTCTTAAAAAGTAAAGGTAATTCCTTAGCTAGATCCACCATTCTCCGACTTACCAAGTAGTTTCCAAAGGTCTAAATAAACTTTTATATGACCTGTACCGCTTCTTATTGGCTGTCCAGTAATTATGCTTTCTGCATTTCCCAATATATGATCCACCGCTGCTCTAGCTGAAGCATCATACAAGTGCTTCGTTGTAAGTTCAAAAGCAGCCTTTGCCAAAACACTCGCTTTGTCTCCTACAATGCCATGCCTGCCTATTTGCTTTATTCTACCAGTTCTTGTCATCGCATCTGCTATTAACATGACATGCCTTATATTCACATCCAAACCTTGATCTTCAAGTACTCGCATTGCTTCTCTTATTATGACTTCCCTTGCAGCTTCTATTCCTAATATACTATATACTTCGAAAATATCATTAGTATAAACTCTTCTTTTATCTATACCTTCAATACTTAAGATGTCCTTTAAGTTTGAACCTTCAGTTGCAATTACGTATTCATAATCTCCATTCCCTAAATCGACTTTTCTTATAACTGTTCTCCTAATTTTAGGAACACCTTTTATTCTAACTTTAAGTATTCTATCTTTCAGCTTATTCAATTGTTGTATTGTTAGCTCTCTCTTAGATTTTATTTGCATAATCAAAGGAGCTCCTTTTTTACCGCCAGAAATTTTTACTTCGATAGATTTTACCTTCGAAGATATTATTTCCTTCAATTCGTCTGTATTTATATTCCTACTCTTTAACAGATTCGCATTTAATTCAAATATTATTTCATTGTTAACTAAATCAATGCTTGAAACTTCAACAATATCCTCGACTAATAATTCTTCTAATTTTATTGCAATTTCATAGGCTTTTTCTCTATCTTTAGCATATTTCTTCTCTAAAGGTATTATCATCGTCGGTGTTGTAGGTTTACTACGTGCATCAAATATCTCTATTAATCTTGGAAGACCTAGAGTTACATTTAACTCTTTGACTCCAACGAAGTGAAAAGTTCTTAAAGTCATTTGTGTGCCTGGTTCTCCTACTGATTGAGCTGCAACAACCCCAACGTTTTCACCTGGTTCTACTAAAGCTCTTCTGTAATTTTCAACTACTTTATCTACTATTTCTTCAAGCTTCTTTTCACTTATCTTACCATATTTGCTTAATTTTTCTTCAAGAGCAAGTATTACGCTTTTTGAAACACCACTTTTATTAAGCTTCTCAACTAAATAGCTTGGTAAATTCATTCTTCTAACACCTCTCTAATAATACCATCTAAATCAATCGGATCATGACCATAACTCTTGCTAGGATCAATTCCATCTTCACCGTATTTGAATTGAACAATGTTACCTTCACTATCTCTTACTGTGCCATCATATTCAACATGCAAATCTAATAGTGCATTTATGAGCCTTCTTTGCATGTATCCGCTTTGTGAAGTCCTAACAGCAGTATCTACTAATCCTTCTCTTCCAGAAACAGCATGGAAGAAGAATTCTATTGGAGATAAGCCTTTTACATAGTTGCTTTTGATGAAACCTCTTGCTGCAGGTGATATATCGCCTTTTTTGAAGTGGGGCAATGTTCTGTTTTCATAACCTCTATTAATTCTTTTTCCTCTCAATGCTTGCTGACCAATGCATGCAGTCATGTGGAAAAGATTAAGCATTTTACCTCTTGCACCAGTCTTTGCAGTTATCAATATAGAATTGTCTCTTGAAAAGAAGCCTTCTACAAATTTTCCAGCTTCATCTCTCGCAAGATTTAATTCATCCATTATTTTTTGTTCAAGAGTTTCCTCTAATGTAGCACCTGGTTCTCTTTCTAATTCGCCTTTGAAATATTTCTCGATATATTCGTTTACCTTTTCAAAATGCTTAGCTATGAGTTCATCGATTTTTCTATAAACATCTTCATCTAGATGTAAATCATCCAAACCTATGCTGAAACCATAATGATCTAAGAAACCGAGAAGCATTTTTCCGGCTTTATCTAAGAAATCAGCAGTTGCTTTTGGTCCATATTTAAAGAATATCTTAGAAATTAACGTTTTAGTTTTTTGATCTCCTATTGCATTATGATCGATAACCCCTCTTATTATTTTTCCTTTCTTTATAATTAGTTGTTTATCTTCTTCCTCGAAAGCCGCTAGAGGTTTATTCTCATAATCTATTTCAGGTAAGAAAGATTCGAATATTTCTCTTCCATTTGTCTTAACCTCTCCTTTATATTCTCCCATTCCCATCACGAAGGCAGCAACGAACTTGTTTAATCTCGTACCTTTCCTAGTCAAAAGATAAGCTGAAGTTATATAATCATGCAAAGCTCCTATAATTGAGCCACCATATCTTGGAGTTTGTATTTGCTTTTCTACAACCATAATTTCTTCAAGTTCAGCTCTCGCTTCAGGAGATTGAGGAACGAATAAATTCATTTCATCTCCATCGAAATCTGCATTATATGGTGGGCATACCATTGGATTTATTCTTAAAGTCTTTCCAGGAAGGACTTTAATTCTATGAGCCATAACTGAAATTCTGTGTAAAGAAGGTTGTCTATTAAAAACTACAAGCTCGCCATCTAGCAAATGCCTTTCTACAATCCAGCCAGGACCTAATTGCTGAGCCAATTGAGTTCTATCTTTTACGAATCTCAAATCAATTTGCCTCCCATCAGGTCTTATTACATAATTTGCTCCAGGATGAACTTCTGTACCATTCATTACTGCTTTCCTCAATCTTTCTATATTCCAGCTTGTAACGGCTTCAGGAATAGTTAATTTTAATGCAGCTTCATATGGTATTCCTACTTCATTTATACTTATGAAAGGATCAGGAGAAATTACAGTTCTAGTAGAGAAATTAACTCTTTTTCCTGAAAGATTGTTTCTGAATCTTCCTTCCTTCCCTTTAAGTCTTTGAGCTAAAGTCTTTAAAGGTCTACCTGATCTGTGAACAGATTGAGCTAAACCTGCGATTTCGTTATCGATATAAGTTGCGACGTGGAATTGTAATAAATTCCAATGCTCATCAATTATTAATTGCGGTGAACCTGAATCAATGCTTTGCTTCAGCTTTTCGTTCGTCCTTACTATATCGCCTAATTTATGAGTTAAATCATCTTCTGATCTTTCTCCCGTTTCTAAAGTAATTGAAGGACGAATGCTTATTGGAGGAACAGGCAATACAAATAATATCGTATATTCAGGTCTACTTGGAGGAACAAAACCTAATAAAGTAGCATCGCTATCAGGTATTTGCTTGAATCTCTCATAAATATCATAAGGCGTTAAGATCCTTGTACCTTTTTCACTTTCTTCATAAAAGTTGAAAGGTCTTTCAAACTTAATCTTGGGCTGAGGAGTCTTACAGTGAGGACATACTTCTGTTTTTGATGCTTTCTTTAAAGAGAGATTAATTAAAAGATTTACGAAGAAGTATTGATTTCTTTCAGCATACTTATTTATCATTTTGTTCACTTTTTCGATTGTTTCCTTCTTTAATAGAATTCTTTTACATTCAACGCAAGTTGCTTGCAAAGCTTGATATATGTTTTTAATGAAACCTACATGTATTACAGGTCTAACAAGCTCAATTCTTCCAAAATGACCTGGACATGATTCCATTCTTTCACCGCAAGTAGCACAACTTTGTAATGGTTCAATTGTTCCCAATCTGCTATCCATTAAGCCGAAAGGTATAGGTGTCCATTCTTCATCATAAGTATCAGGAACAGTTATTCCTACAACAGAAAGTTTTCTTATTTCATCTGGAGATAATATGCTGAATTTTATGCCTTTTATTACGTATTCAGATTCTTCTCTTAAGACCATCTCTCAATCTTCTCTTCTAATAATATTCTAGGATGAATGCACATACTCATGAGCTCCTTCAATAATACTGTGAAAGCATAAGTTGTTTTAACCTTTACAATATCTCTATGAGGACCGCAGAAGTAGCAAACCGTGGTATTTTTCTTTGCATCATAGTAGGCCATCGCATTGCATTTCTTGCATACGTATATGTATGTTGGATCTGACATATCAAGCAATATATCCTGTAATACAAATGCGGAACCATAACCGATTAAGCAATCTCTCTCCATTTCTCCAAATCTAAGTCCTCCTTCTCTTGCTCTTCCTTCTGTAGGTTGTCTAGTCAAAATTTGAACAGGTCCTCTTGCTCTTACATGGATTTTATCGCTTACCATATGATGCAACTTTTGATAATATGTAATACCTATGAAAACTTCAGCTACCATTTTTTCTCCTGTTATACCATTGTAGAGCACTTCTTTACCTGTTGATTTGAAGCCATACTTTTCTAATTCTCTCTTTATTGCTTCAACATCATCTCCTTCAAAAGGTGTTGCGTCAACAAACTTACCTTTAAGAGCTGCATATTTTCCAGCTATAGATTCCAAAAGTTGACCTACAGTCATTCTTGAAGGTATTGCATGCGGATTTATGATCAAATCAGGAACAATGCCATCTTCTGTGAAAGGCATGTCTTCGTGAGGTAATAAAATTCCTATAACACCTTTTTGACCATGTCTCGAAGCAAACTTATCACCTATTTCAGCAATTCTATAATCCCTTACTTTAACTCTTGCTAAAACATTATCATCAATAGTATTTGTTAAGAAAACTCTATCCACAATCCCTTTTTCTTCATGCCTCAACATTACAGACGTATCTCTTCTATTCAAAGAAGCTTCTACTGCTTTAAATTCTTCAGCAAATCTAGGAGGACTTGTTTTCCCTATTAGAATTTCTCCGCCCTTTACTTCTACTTCAGGTATTATAACGCCATCTTCTTCAAGCTTAGCATAAAATTCTGGTGCATAATAACCTTTAATACCTTGCTGAGGTATCTCTATTCTATCTTGAGCTCCTCCAGGATATCTCCTTTCTTCAGTTTCATACAATCTAATGAACGTGGATCTTGCAAGACCTCTATCTACAGAGCCTTTATTTATTATTACTGCATCTTGTATGTTATAACCTGTATAAGCTAAAACTGCTACGACCATGTTCTGACCAAATGGTCTATTAAGGACACCGCTTATTTTCATCGTCTTTGTCAAGACCAACGGGACTTGAGGATAATGTAGTAGGTGTGCACGCGAATCAGCTCTATTGAAGAAATTCAAGAAAGGTAAGCCTAAAGCTTGTTTTCCCATAGCAGCTTCAAACGTATTTCTAGGTGAATGGTTATGTTCAGCATAAGGAATTACTGATGCAACAATTCCAAACATTGTAGCAGGCGGGAATTCTAAATGGGTATGCTCTGGTGTTAGATCCTTGATGTTTACACAAATATATGCATTTTCTTCTTCTTCAGCATCGAGATATTCAATATATTCTCCTACTAGATCACTCCATGTTAAAGTTCCTTCTTTTACCTTGTTGATGATTTCTTTCGTTATTTTAAGCTTACCTTTTTCAACAAGTAATAAAGGTCTTAATACACGACCAGCATCGGTGTTTATTCTGACTTCTTTTCCAGTCGGTTTATCATACAAAGCAACGCTTAACTCATAAGGTAAAACTTTTTTCCTTCTAAGCTTCCTAATCGTCTCTACTAACTTATCAGGATCTTCATGATAACCAATCAACTCTCCATCTAAGTAAACTACAGAGAATTTTTCTTTTGTAGGCTTCGTAGATACCTTTAAGCTCGTTAAGAGATAGTTTTTGACCTCTTCTCTATAACCCCCAACAGATATTGTAGCCATTAGTGCTAGATTTTTAACTAAACCACAGTTAGGACCTTCAGGAGTCTCTACAGGACAAATCCTTCCCCATTGAGTTGGATGCAAATCTCTTGCTTCAAAGTTTGGCTGAGTTCTACTCAAAGGAGATATAACTCTCCTTAAATGGCTCAACGTTGAGAGATAATTTGTTCTATCTAATAGTTGGCTTACACCAGTTTTACCTCCAACCCAATTACCAGTAGCTAATGCATAGATAATCTTTTCTGTGATTATATCTGAGCGAACAAGGGCAGTTATTTCTATTTCCCTTCTTTTAGTTATCGATTTATCCAATTGATATGCTACATCCGTTACAAAAGCTTTGAAAACGCTCCTAAATAATGTAGCCATCATATCGCCTGCAAGCTTCAAACGTTTATTCTTGTAATGATCTTTGTCATCCAAAGGTCTTAATCCTAGATATGCTTCAATAACAGCACCGGCCATTTGTGCAAGATAATAAGCTTTCTTTATTCTTGCCTGAGGTATCATTCCTAAGTGAGGTAATAAGTTTTTATCTAGAACTTGCTGAGCCCTTTCCTTTCTTTTTTCTAAGGGGCTTCCAGGAGCGACTCTATTACCAATATATTCAAGAGCTTCTTCAGTGCTTTTAACTTTTTCTGATTGGAGTGAGGAAATATACAATTCTCTCCATACATTTTCATCTCTAGATACCGCATTGAAAATTTCTTGATCAGAAGTAACACCTAAAGCTCTCATCAATACAAATAAAGGAAGTTTTCCAGGTATTGCAGAAAATGAAACCCATAATGAACCATCTTTATATCTTTCTACCATTACAGAAGAGCGTTGACCTGGAATAGCTGAAATTACTTTTGCTATATGTGTAGCTGCTGAACCCTTTGGTGCAGTATCTACGAGTATTCTATTTTCTGCAAGGTCTTCTTGTGCTACAATTACCCTTTCTGTACCGTTTATTATGAAATATCCTCCTGGATCATCAGGATCTTCCCCTGCCTTTATTAATTCTTCTCTAGTCATTTTTGAAAGATAACAAATATCCGACTTAACCATTACAGGTATATCTCCTATTTCAACAGTTGCTGTACTAATTGGTTCATTATCTACGAATAAAGTCATCTCAAGTAACAAAGGTGCTGAATATGTTAGTCCTCTTAATCTACATTCGTTTGGAGTAACTTTAGTTTCAAAGCCTCTAGCTTCTTTTATTCTAGGTTCCCCAACCTTTATTGTGCCGAGTTGAATATAATATCCTCGAACACTTGAAGGAGCTTCAATTACTTTGATTTCATCAACGATTTGTTGAAGACCTCTTTTAATGAATTCGTTATAAGAATCTAAATGTAATCTTGCAAGTCCTCTTTCTTTTACAAAACTTTCTACAAGAACCCAAAAATCTTCAGTAGTAACTTCTTGTTTGGTCATTTCACCCACTTAGGAACTACAAAGCGATAAAAAACAGCCTCACCAGCTGTAGGACTTTTTCTTATTATTTTTATTATATCGCCAGGTTTTGCACCTATTCTTTTACATACAGGATCAGATTCATTAATCCAAGGTAATTGATATGGACTTATGTTTAGTTTCTTTAAAAGTTTTTTAGCTTCTTCTTTTGTCAAAATTATATGCCTAGGGACAAGTTCATGCTCCAAAATATCAAAATCTTTCTTCTTAGCCATCCTAAAATTGTAATATATCTATCCCTTAACTTACTTAAAAAATTAACTCTATTCTTGAAGAAAAAATGAAAAAATTCTTATAAATATCCTCTTTGATAAAGCATAAGTAGAGGGCGCTTAGCTCAGCCAGGAAGAGTATCGGGCTTTTAACCCGAGGGTCGCGGGTTCAAATCCCGCAGCGCCCGTTGTTGGAGGAAAAAAAATTTAGAGAGAAAAACGTAATAGGCATTGTTCTCGATAAAGCTGAAAATTTAAAAGAATACTTAAAGGAAATAGGTATTCTAGATCCTTACTATCGAACAATTAAAGAAAAAGGAATTGTCTATTTTCCCTTAAAAAGGGAACTTAATAAAGAGGAAATTAAAGAAATAGAAAGAAAATTTGGAGAAATAATAATTGAAAAAAAACATGTTCTCGAAAAAAGAAAGCTTTTAATAAAGAAACAACTTTTAGAAGAAATAAAATCAAAAAAAGAATTCTATAAGTCACCTATTAAATATTTAGCTTTCAAAAATGCAATACTATTAGAAATTACAGAAGAAGATAAAGAAATAGAAAAAGAGATTATAGATATAATAAAAATGGAAAGAAAAGGAATTGAAAATTTCTTTAAAATCAAAAATTTAAATCTAATTTATAAGGGATATAAGCCTAATATCATATTAGGGAATGAAAAAAATGAAATTATATACCAAGATGAAGATTTTAAAATAAAATTTAATATTGAAAAAATATTTATAGATCCTAGATTAAAATTTGAAAGAAATAAACTAGTAAATGAAATCAAATCAAATGAATTAATTGCCGAATTTTGCTCAGGTTCATCTTTTATTTCTTTGGAGATTGCAAAGAAAAGAGAAATTAAGGTTTATTCCTTTGAAAATGACTTTGATAATTACATTACTTTACTAGAAAATTTGGATTTAAATCAAATAAGAGGACTTGTTGTTCCTATATTTTATCAAGAAGCCTCTAAACTTAGAAAATTATTCCATAACGTTTTCGATAAAATAATAATTTGGGATTACGAAAGATCAAAAGATGAAATTGCTAAGATATTCAATTTTGCTAAAAAAGAAGGGGAAATAATTTTATTAGCAATTTCTAGGGAACCAGAACCTCACGAAGATATTCAGATTTTATTCAAACATTTTGCAAGAATAATCGAAATAAAAACCTTACTAAGACTTTTCATAAACGAATGGCTTGTAAAAGTCTCTCTTAAAGATTTATTTGAGAGGACGGAATAATTCCTCTGTACCCTTTTCATCGATAACTAACAGATCTACGCCATCGCCAGATAATACATCTCTTCCACATGCTATTTTAACTGATTTATATGCTAACTCTACAGCTTTATCCTTAGGAAGATCCTCTGAATATTCAGATTCTAGAATACTTAAAGATAATTCTGAACCACTTCCCAAGGATACATATTTATCTTCTATTAAAGAACCTATAGGATCTAAACTAAATATATGCTTACCTGTATAATCGATGCCTCCAACGATAACGGAAGCAAGAAACGGAAAGTATTTTCTGCTATAAAGAATATTAGATAATAATTTGGCAGCGCTCCTTACAGTTGGAGGCCGTTTATTTTCTAATTCATACATTTTCAAATCATAAGCGAAGATCTTAGAAATTGCTTGCATATCCGCTAATATTCCTGCACTTGCAATTCCTAGATTATCCATTATCTTAAAGACTTTCTTGCCTCCTTTACTTAAAAGATAATTGCCAATAGCAACGCGTTTTTCTCCTGCAAGAATAACACCTGTCGAATACACTAATCCTATTACTGTTGCGCCGGTAAGCTCTAGAATATTGGCCATGAAGTTAATTGTGATTAAGTTCTATTAAAAGTTATTTTAATGATTTTCCGTATATTTTTATTCTCGCAAATTTATCAAGAGAACCTTCGACTTGAAAATCAATGTCCAATAGCTGCTTTAAGAGATGCAATGTGGTGTAAGCATGCATTGTATACTTATGTGTAGTTATAATAGAAACACCTTTAGCTAAGGCCATCCAAATCAGTAACTGATCTCCTGCAAACATGTCGACAGCTGCATTAGAAACAAATATATTTTGAATCATTTCCAATGTCGGTTTTTCAGCTACTTTTTCTGCCGGTAAGCCTTTCTGTCCTATTCCATCATATCCTAAAACAGTATCTTTAGAACCTAATGCGGATATGAAAAAGAAATTACCTATATTAGATGATGAAGGATTAATGCATTGTTTCTCTATTTCTATAACTTCTTTAGCAACTTTTTCGCTGATCAAAGATAAACTCTTATCTATTTCTCTTTCAACGATATGGCACGGTAAACCCTCTGAATAAGCATATAATTTAAGCTTTTTTATTTCACCGAACTTTTCAAGATTTAATGGTTTTAACTCATCAATACTTTTTACCTCAACATTTACCACGCCGCCTCCTTTAGGATAAAAGCCATGTCTTATTAGAGTAATTTTCACATTAACACCCATCTTCTTTAAGTGAAAAAGAAGAACATCTTCGAAATAATTAATTGTAGGAGATTTCGGTACTGATGTTCCACCTTTAATGGTAATATAACTGTCATTTTGAGCAAACACAAGAACAGGAAGTAAAGCCTGCAATACTAAGGTAACTGAGCCAGCAGTACCGACATCGAAAGTATAATTACCTCCTTTAATTTTTGATGGTATGAAAGTTAATTCTCTAGAACTAATGCTAGCACCTTCCACTTTTGCATTGCATAGCATAGCTAATGCTTTGACTGCAAGCAAATGCTGAGGCCTTAATCCTGGGTTTTCCCTTTTAGACCTTATATTAATTACCTTAATTGGTTTACCGCTTAAAGCAGAGATAGCAATTGCAGTTCTTAATATTTGTCCACCGCCTTCACCGAAGCTACCATCGATTATTTCCATTGTTTCTTTCTTATGACGATGTCTTCCATAATATGTGCAGAAAAATATTCTCTAGCATTACCTTTATTTACCGCTATTTCTAGCAAATCGAAACTATCTATTAGCAATAAAGGTTTTCCTTCATCTACTTCAGCATAAACTTCTTTAAAAGGCAAAGTAAAGGTCAATTCTCTATCTTTAAATATGACCTCAAGTTCTTTCTCTCTTTCAAAATCAGCTAAACGAATATCATCAATGCTTATATTCGTAATTAGATTTCCGAATCCATCAATATAAATGATTTTACCTTCAATACTGGAATTTTTGATTAAAGCTGCTGGTATTTCTATTTTTTCAATTCGTTCAATCTTATGACCTATCAAGCTTGGCTTATAACCTAAGCTCAAGATAGCTGCAACTATTGCAAAAATATCTCTACCATGAAAAGTCTTCGATATTTTCCTTTCAGGTAACAAGTTAGTATCGATGATATAAACATCGTTGATACCTTCTTCTTTCGCTACTAGATATAATAAACCGTTATCAGGACCTATGAAAACATGTTTAAAAGTTTCGATAATTATTGGGGCACGCTGCGTTCCAACACCAGGATCTACGATGCATATGAAAATGGAGCCTTGTGGATATTCCTTAGCTATGTTTTTTAATATAAAAGCGCCCTCAAATATGTTTTGCCTACTAATGTTATTCGTAAGTGATAATACTTCAGCATCGGGATTGATCTTCTTTATAGCTCCTATTAACTCCGCAACATATACGCTTTCAGTTCCATAGTCAGAAAGTATACATATCACATGCAATTATATAAGTTGAGGTTCTATTTAATTGCATGAATATGAATAAGCGGTTAATAATGCTTCCTGGACCGACTAATGTCGCTGAAGATGTTTTGGAAGCGATGAAATATTCGGTGATTAATCATAGAGGGAATGAATTCCATGAATTATATGACGAAATACAAGGACTTCTTCGTTATGTTTTTCAAACAGAGAATTTCATTGCCTTGCTCTCCTCTTCAGGAACGGGAGCTGTGGAATTTGCAGTTACAAACTTCATAACTAAAAAAGACAAAGTAATTGCATGTTCGACAGGAGAATTTGGAGAAAGATTGTTTGAAAGAATTAACGCTACTGGAGCAGAAATTATAAAAATATCAAAAGATTTAGGCGATACCATAAAAGCAAACGATGTAGAAGAAGTGATTGAAAAAAATCCTAATGCAACTGTATTGGCTTTAGTTTTTAATGAAACATCTACAGGTGCATGTGTTTGGGAATTAAAAAAGATAATGGAATTGGCTAAAAGTAAAGGAATTTTAACTATTGTAGATTCTGTATCTGCTTTAGGTGGTGTAGACATCCCTACTGATAAATTGGGAATAGATGTCCACATTACAGGTAGCCAAAAATGTTTAGCCTGTCCTCCAGGCTTAGCTTTTGTATCTGTTTCAAATGATGCAATAAAGAAAAATAAAGAAATAAACAACGTAGGCTATTTCGATTTAAAAGCCTATCTTAAATTCCATGAAAAAAAGGAAACACCTTTCACTCCTGCTCTTCCTCTATTTTATGCTCTTAAAGTTGCCTTGAAAAAAATAAAAGAAGAAGGCTTGGATAATGTATTTCTAAGACATAAGAAATGTGCTGAAATGTTCTATAATTTCGCAAATAAAATAGGCTTAGAAATATTTCCTAAGGAATACGCAAAATCAATCACCGTTATTGCGCTCAAAGCTCCTTCATCAATCAAATCGAGCGAGATAGTTGAAAAAATGAGGAAAGAACACAACATAGAAATAGCTAAAGGTTTCGGACCTTTAAGTGAAAAAGTAATCAGAATAGGTTGCATGGGAATAATAAATGAAGAAATTGTTAAGATAACAACTGAAGCGCTTAAACAAACAATCCTAAAGTATTAAACAGTGCCTTTATTCAAATACAAATTATTTTGCTATATTAAATTTTTGAGATGATAAATTAAGGAAGTGATTTGAATGATTGAAAAAGAATTGAAATTTAGAATTTATAATGCTAATATAGAAAAAATAATTGAAAATTTAGGTGCCAAAAAGATAAGCCAGAAAATACAAGAGGATATCTATCTAGATTCTAAAGAATTAAAACTATTCAATGAAGGGAAAGCATTAAGATTAAGAAAAGAAGACAATACATATTATTTAACTTTTAAGGGAAAAATTCATAGAAGAATACCAAAAGTGAGGAAGGAAGAAGAACTGAAATTGAAAAAGAGACAAGTAAAAAAACTGCTACGTATATTAGCAGAATTAGGCTATAAAGAATCGATAAGAGTAATCAAAATTAGAACTGAATACATATTAAATGAGATAAAAATAGCGATCGATGAGGTTGAAAATTTAGGAAAATTCTTAGAAATCGAATTTAAAGATGAGGAAAAAGCAAGAGAATTGCTTTCCAATTTAAATATAAAAATGGAAGAAGCTTTGACTCTTACTTATCCTGAAATGCTAAAAATATAAAGAGTATAACTAAATTCCTTGATTATGGGAGAAGCAAAAATAGAGCTAAAAAAAGATGACTTCGTGCTAATTAATTATGAAATAAGGGTCAAAGATACAAATGAACTTATTGACACAAACATCGAAGAAATAGCTAAGAAGGAAAAATTCGCAAGAGAAGATCTATCATATGAAAGTGCTTTGGTTATATTAGGAAGAAATAGATTTCATAAAGGGTTAGAGGAAGAACTTCTTAAAATAGGAAGCATAGAATTAGGGAAAGAAATTTTAATAGAACTTACTCCGGATAAAGCCTTTGGCAATAAAGATCCTGCAAAAATCCGTGTTATAAATACAAAGGAATTGGCTAGGGAAGGAATTATCCCCAGGGTTGGACAAAGGATTAAATTTAGGGAAAATGAAGGAACAGTTATTAGCGTAAGTAGCGGTAGGGCTATCGTTGATTTCAATCATCCTTTGGCTGGAAAAACTCTTTTGTGCAAATTACAAATAGTCAAGAAAATAGAAGATCCAAAAGAAAAAATCATTGAGCTACTCTATCAAAGGATAAAACCAATTAATAGAAATGAAATAAACGTTGAATTAAGCGAAGAAACGGTTAGTATTAAATTTAATGCGGGTGTTTTAGATAATATAAACTTAGCTCAGGCTTTAAAACTCGGATTAAGTGATATAGAGGAAATTTTCCCTCAATATAATAAAATTACATTCATAATAGAGAGAGAAAAGCCTAAAGAGCTTAAAGAAAGGATTTTGAATCCATAACTAACTTTTTATAATAGAAACGAGAGTTATTTAATAGCTTTTGAGGGTGAAGTTGTTGGAAAATAAATTTCCCGTAAGATACATCGGTACTACAACAGTAGGATTAGTATGCAAAGATGGAGTAGTACTCGCAGCTGACAGAAGGGTTTCTGATGCCTATAATATGAAAGTAGCGCATAAGGTGGGTAAGAAAATATTACAAATCGATGATCATCTAATCGCTGCTATTGCAGGGGCTGTTGCAGATGCCCAATTCGTTATTGATCAGCTTAGAGCTCATTCAAAGCTATACAAATTATCGAATAATAGGCCCATATCAACATTGAGCATTGCCAATTTCGCAGCTATACTAATGTATAGCTCAAGAGCTTTTCCTTATTATACAGAATTAATACTAGGAGGATATGATTCAAAAGGACCTACGTTATGCACAATTGACTTGCTAGGCTCTCTCACAGTTGAGAAGTACATAAGTAGAGGCTCAGGCTCTCCTTATGCTTTAGGCGTTCTCGAATCTAAGTACAGCCCTGATATTTCGATTCAAGAAGGAATAAAAATTGCATTGGAAGCAATTCAAAGCTCACTAAAATGGGATTTATTTACAGGAGAAGGAATTGATGTTGCATATGTAAGCGAAAAAGGCGTAGTTTATTTGACTCCACAAGAATTAGCTAAATTCATGCCTAGCATTCATTGATGGAACTAAAAGAGAGACTATATTCCGTCTTTGAAATATTACCGCATGATCACGTCAAAAAGATTGAATACGAAGGTCCATTTCTTTGCATTTATACGGATGACATTTCTTTACTAACAGGCGAATCTGGAGTAATACCTAAACTAGCTAAAGCCCTGAAGAAAAAAGTAATAATCAGACCCGCTCCTGAAATTAGATTGGATAAAGAAAAAGCTAAAGAAATGATAAAGAAGATTGTTCCTGAAAACGCAAAAGTAGACATTAATGAAGTTTATTTTGACGATAGAAAAGGTGAGGTTCATATTTATACACACGAACCTGCACTAATTAAAGGTAGAGGGGATTCAACAGTATGGGAATTAATAAACACAATAAAATGGAGAGTAGTAATTCATCGTAAGCCAGCTATAGATTCTAGCATTATAAAAACTGTAGATCTCTTAGAGAGAAGTAATGCAGAAATTAGAAATGAATTCTTAGACCTCGTTGGTATGAGGATAAACAGAGAAAAGATAAAGGATGTTGAAATGATAAGGATTACATCTCTAGGCGCAGCGAATGAAGTAGGAAGAAGCTCATTTTTAATATCGACTGATGAAGGTGATATTCTTCTAGATGCAGGATTAAAGCCAGGTTCAAGATCTGTGAGAGATGAATTCCCGATGCTTCAACTTATTGACGATATTGATAGGATTGAATGTATAATTTTGACTCATGCACATTTCGATCATTGTGCTGCATTACCTTATTTGTTCAAATACGGTTATAGAGGACCAGTTTACATGACTGAACCTACTAAATACTTAATGACATTGATTATTTCAGACTATCTAAACATAAGACAGAAATCTGGCTTAACATTACCTTACAGCTTCTCCGATCTAACAACGCTCTTAGCACACACTATTACCTTGGAATATGGTGAAGTTGCTGATATAGCTCCTGATGTGAAGCTAACACTATACAATGCAGGTCACATTTTAGGTTCAGCCATAGCGCATTTGCATTTCGGAGAAGGATATTTTAACTTGGTATATACAGGTGATTTTAAGTTCGATATAAAAGAAAAAAATAGACTACTCGATCCTGCCTTCTTTAATTTTAAAAGAAATGATACAGTTATCATGGAAGGCACATATGGTGGAAACGAGGACATAATGCCAAGTAGAACTGAGGCTATAAATTCTCTTATCGAAATGATTAAAGGAACGCTAGAAAGAAATGGAAAAGTTCTAATGCCTATGCTTGCAGTAGGTAGAGCTCAAGAAATACTTTTAATATTATATGATGCATTTGAAAATGGGCAATTACCAAGAATACCAGTCTTTGTAGAAGGAATGATTCATGAAACATCTGCAATTCATACAAAATTCGTAGATGAGCTATCTATCGAAGTTAGAAGAAAATTACAAGAAGGAAATCCTTTCACTTCAAGGTATTTTGAGTTGATAAAAGATACAAGCGTAAGAGAAGAAATATTGGAAGCAGGCCCATGCATAATTATAGCAACCTCTGGAATGCTTACAGGAGGACCTGTTATGGAATATTTCAGATTGCTTGCCGAGGATGAACGAAACTCAATAATATTTACTAGTTATCAAGCACAAGGTACACTTGGAAGAAGAGTAAAAGATGGAGAAAAGGAAGTATTAGTACCTACAGAAAGGGGTGAAGTTACTGTAAAAGTTAATATGCGAGTATATTCGGCTGAAGGATTTTCAGGCCATTCGGATCGAATTCAGCTTCTTGAATACATCAGGAAATTGCCAAATAGGCCAAGAAATATTTTCTTAGTGCATGGAGAACCTTCCAAGCTGTCAGCTCTTCAACAGGCGATTAGAAGCGAATTACGTATACCTACTTATATACCAGATATTGGAGAAACGATCAGATTACGATAATTATTTTTTAAGTGATTTCTTTAGAACTTGAATGCATATTTCATAATATTTATCATTTTTATAATGGAGATTGCTGAGAACTTTACCTTTTTTTAGTTTAATTTTCTCTAATGCAGAATCTAAAACTTTTGCAATACATAGGAAATCGTCATTTTCACTTTTAACTGAAACTATCATACCTTCATTTATTTCGTTAGGATATTGAGTTATTCCAGGTGCCATAACATCTGCACCGTTTAATATATGAGGAACTGCGCCTGCATCAACTTTAAAAAAAGGTAGCTTTTTTATATTAGCATTGAATAAGCTAGGAATGATTAAGTTATTAACCAATATCAATAAAGGCATGTCGTCGAGCAAAATTATTTTATCTTCGTTCTTTAATTCCAATATTTCAACTTTCTCGTATTTAGTTTTCGACAAAAATCCTTGGGAAAAAGCTTTCCGAATCATTTCTCTACTCTCGCTACTGCTAACGAAATATCTTTTTTTCAAATACTCCATAATCAATAACAACATGTTTATATATGAAAGTAAATAGTATTTTAGAAAATGTCAGCATCACAAGAATTTTTGCAATCTGTAATGAAGCAACCGGTTTTAATAAAGCTAAAAGGAGGAAGAGAAATCAGAGGAATACTTAAAAGTTTCGATGTGCATATGAATTTAATTTTGCAAGATTCTGAAGAAATAGGAAAAGATGGGAATACTAAGAAACTAGGAACGCTTATTATAAGAGGAGATAATGTAATTATGATATCTCCTATAGGGTGAGTTAAGATCACAAAAGGAACAACATCCTTCGGTAAGAAAAATAAAAGGCCAACTCATATAAGATGCAGACGTTGCGGTAAACATTCTTATAATTGGACAGAAAAGTATTGTGCTAGTTGCGGATATGGTAAAAGGAAAAAAATGAATAAATACACATATAAAATTAAAAGGTAGGATCATTCTAAATTATTTGGGTGGGCCGGTAGTTCAGTGGTAGAATGTCCGCTTGGCGTGCGGAAGGTCGAGGGTTCGAATCCCTCCCGGTCCACTCCTGGGCCGGTCGTCTAGCCTGGTAGGATGTTACCCTGACGCGGTAAAGGTCCCCGGTTCAAATCCGGGCCGGCCCATGTCAAGCTTTAATAACCCTTATTTTTAAAGAATATCCATGCCAAAAGAAATAAAAAACAAAGAAGAATTCATAAAACTATTACCCTTAGCGGTAGAATGCAGAGTTAAACAGAATAAAGACCATGTCAAAATAAAGTTGAGAACTAAAAGAATGTTATATACATACAAAACAACGAATCAAGATGAAGTTAAAGAAATCTTAGACCAGGTTAAATGTCCAATTATAAACATTACTTAGAAAAATAAAACTAGAAAGATTGTTAAGAAAGCAGGAATAGGCAATCCAGGAAATACTTTGAATTTTCTGGCAAGAATAATAGTTAATACGCTTCCCATAACAATTGCTATAATTGAATACATTATGCCCGTAGCACCCAGTAAACTTAGATTCGCTGCTGTTGCAGAATATAACAATAAATCTCCTACGCCTATCTCTATGTTTAATAAGTTCATGAACATACCTCTGGTGAAGATTTCTCCTCCATCTTTTTGAACATTTTGCTCAATGTCTTCAAGCTCTTTAGCTATCCTTTTCAAAGGCCCTAAAAACACAGCAACCATATCATAAATAGCAAAGACTAAAAGCAATATGATCAATTGTATGAGCTGTAACACTTCTCCTATAATTGAACCCATTATACATGATAATACTAATAATGAATGATTTTGAACAATATGATTTTTCGAATAGAAAATTCCATAGATTAAAAATACTGAAAGGAAGAAATTGATAAGTAAAGATAGTTGAAAAGCAAGATTTTCAGAAAATAAACTCAACCTTGCTTGAAGAGGCTGAATAAACAAAGAAATGAATATGAAGGAAGCCAAACTGAAAATAGATATGTAAATGACCCTAAGTAAGAAATAATATTTCTTTATGAGAATTAGAAGCACGATTAGGGTGGAAACTATTACAGCTAATAAAAAAATTAAAGTTTGATCTACTGCTCTAGGAATTTCTTGTGTAGCTACAATGCTTTTAATTGGTTCAGTTATGTTGGTATAACGAAGATAAAAAGAAAATAAGCTTGATAAGAAAACTAATAAAAAAAGAAAATATAAATAATTAAAAGCGAAATTTGAAAAACTAAATCTGAAATTCTTCGCCATTCTTCGGAATAAAACATTCTATATCTAATTCTTCTTTTATTAACTTGCTCATTTCTATCATTCTAAAATATTCGCCATGTATCAAAATCAATTTTTCAGGATTTACTTTTTTAATGTAATTTATTAGTCCGCTCATATCTGCATGAGAAGATATCCCGAACCAATCCAACTGAGCTAATACAGGTTCTATGCCTTTTTCACTCTGAATTACCCTTTTTTCAAGTACTTCTCTTCCAGGCGTTTCCTTAGATAGATAACCTACAAAAAATATGGCACTTTTAGGATCTTTAGCGATCTTATTCACGTAATATATTGCAGCCCCTCCTTTCAGCATACCTGCAGGAGAAATAATTATAGAAGGTTCGTTCATAGCTTCCTTTCTGTCCTTTTTGCTGTTTATTATGTTTAGATTTGATATAGCTCTTTTTAAGAGTTCATAATTTTTGAAGTATTCCGGATGTTTCAACATTATTTCACTTGCAGCTCTAGCCATGCCATCCATATATATAGGATAGCCCAATTTGTTTTCTTCAAAAATACAAGCAATTTCTTGAGATCTTCCAACAGAAAAGGAAGGAATCAAAACGTTACCGCCATTTTCAAGAATTTCCAGAGTACGATCTACTAATTCGCTTATAAGAATTTCTCGCTTGATGTGATTTACGCATGCATAAGTAGATTCGCATATCATTAAATCGACTGGGTCATTCATTATGTCTGCAGATTTAAGCAAAAAGGAATCATATACGTTAATGTCTCCTGTATAGAGTATTTTCTTATTGTTAACCTCCACAAACACAATCCAGCTTCCAGGAATATGACCCGCATTCAAAGTTCTAATATAGAAATTATCAATATAAAATTCAGAATAATTATCTTTAATAATAGCATGTTTATTTATTAAATTTAGTACAGAAGAATCAAATTGTATTTTATCTTTCGCAATTTTTATAAAATCATATAAAAGTAAATTAATCAGATCTAAAGTCATTGAATTCATATAAAGAGGTGGCGGTCTTGAGGAACCATAAATTAAAGGTAAACCTGCACTATGATCTAAATGTGCATGGGAGCAAATTATACCTCTAAGTTGTTTAATAGTTGGAGGTAAAGGGAAATCGACAATAGAATTGAAATAAGCACCATAATCTAAAAGAATGGATGAATTCTCGTGCGTAATTTCTATCGCATTCCTTCCTACCTCTTGTCCTGCCCCTAATATCCTTATATTGATTGACATTACTGTGTAAAATCAATATAAGTAATACGTTATATATTCTTTATATTGGAAATATGAAAATTCACATCATAAGCGACGATTCGAGAGGAATATTTAAAAGGAAGATAGGTGAAGGAAAGATATTCATCACAGGCTTTTATGGAGTAGGAGCTGTGGGTTATTTAGTTTCTAAATACTTGACTATGCAAAAAGATGCTAAATATCTGGGATATATATCAACAAAGAGACTACCGATGATAATTCGAATGGAAGAAAATAGAATTGGCTTACCTTTTGAATTATACGGATGGAAAAATTTCATTATACTGTTAAATGAAAGTATACCTGATGCAAGAGAAATACATGCTTACGCAAATGCCGTAGTAGATTGGGTTATTGAAAATAAATTTAAACTCGCAGTGCTCTTCGGAGGCTTAGCTGAAAGGGTTAGTGGTCAAGAACCAATTCGAATAGCTTATACAAATGCTTTTACAAAATATATGAAACCATTCGCTCCTCCATTGGAGAAGCGATTGTCTATTGTAGGACCTCTTGCATTATTGCTTAGCAGATTTGAAATTAAAGGATTTCCATCTGTCTGCATTTTACCATATGCGAGAGTTTATGAATACGACTTAAATGCAGCATATATTGCTTTGAAGACATTAAAAGAAAAATTCGCTGCAGATATAGATCTAGCACAGCTTGAAAAAGATTTATCTTATGAGAAAAAACTAGAACATGATTTGCTTAAAGAAATAGAAAAGTCTAGGCAGCCACCTCCTCCTGATAGCAAAATCCTTTACATGTAATTTACTTTTTAAGGAAATCTTCTATAAGAACTCTGTTCTTTTCTATAGTTTCGCTTAAATTTTTTTCAACAATAATTTTTAAAACCTCAACGTTATTATCTTTTAGATTACTCTCTATAAGATAAAATAATCTTTGAGATTTTCTACTAATAATTAAAATTGACTTACTTAATTCTAATTTTGAGATTATTTTCTTTATAAATGAATGTAAATACTTTCTATATGGAAAACTATCAACTTCTCCTTCCCATTGAGAATTAGGATATATTTCCGATAATTCATATGGTATTAAGATAAAAGGGTATCCTACAAATATTACACGTATCTTATTAATCAACTCTTGATTTAACTGTTTAATTATTTTTTCTTTAAAATTTTTCATTAAATGGCTTCTACTAAAAGGTTTCTCTTTTAAAAAAGGAATAAATATTGCAACATCGCCTTTGCCTACAACATAGTTGCGTAATAATCTTTTATGATAGCCTATTACTGAAGGATGCAGTGAAGAATAAGGATCAAAAAAGAAGATGCCTGAAACATTGATTTTAGTAATAGGATCATATTCTTCAATAATATCTATATTTTCTTTGAGGAAAACAAATGCTTCATAAAGATATGGATGGGCACGAGCTTTTTCCTCCAAATAATTCCATAATGTGCCTTCCTTTATGTGGAGTTTTATATGTTTAATCTCTTCCAAAGAAACATATAGGTTGTGTTTCTCAAGCAAAGTTATTCTCATGTTTGGATTCAAATTTTTGAAAGTCTCGGCATCAATTCTTCTACATACTTCGCAGTTACACGGTAAATATGATAACTCGTCTAATCTATATGTCCTAGTTCTAGTCATGTAGCGATTATCTTTAGCATAAAGACTATAAGCGGCAGAATCAAATGTGTCAATGCCCAATGCGACAATGAAGGGGAAAAACATGGGATGACCTGCACCAAATAAATGAATAGGTTTAGAATTACCGAGGACCTTTTTTACAGTAAGTATCATTTGCAATACCTCTTTATATCTATATCTTTCCATAAGGCCTGTAGGGCTGCCTATGGCGAACATTTCATAACCCATTTCTTTCATTTTCAGGGCACATTTTGTTAACAAAGAATAAAACATGCCTCCTTGTATTGGTGCTACGATGATCATATCACTTTCTTTTAGGAATCTTTTAGCATAACTCGCTCTTCTTAGAGTCAAAGTTACACTTCTTTTAGCAAAATCAATATCTTCAGATAAGCCTGTCGGATAATCTAATATAACACCTATATCGCTTTTAATTTTAATTTGATAAAGCAAAGATTCTTTAGGAGTTATTTCTATATCTCTGTACTTTAACACTTGATATCCACCTGAATCTGTCATTATTATATTTGTAAAATTAAAATATTGATGAATATCTACAACTTCTTTATTTAATTTTTTCCATAATAAATATGCATTAGTTATTATAGTTTTACAATTCAACTTTTTTAAATACAAAATTAAGTCTGGATTAAAGTCTACTTTTATAACAGGAAATAAAGCGGGCGTCTCAAAATAACCATTTCTAGTATAAATTTTACCTATTCTACCTAATAGTGATTTATCTACAATCTCAAAAAACATAATTTAATTATTTTTTGAAAAATTCGCTACATAAAGCACGAACCTTATCTGCTATAGGACCAGTGCCTTCTACTGTACCATCAGGAAGGATTCGAACCTTATCTGCGACCACTATTACTTTTGAAATACTATCATAATTTACTAATCTTGGGAAATATTTCTCTAATTTATCAGCCAATTCTTTCAAATCATAATATGGCGCTGCCATTTTTATTTCGCCCACAACTGAACCATTTAAAACAAGCAATGAGAAAAAGTTACCTGCTTCATCTTTGACATTGCTCATTACTAAGCTCAATTTATCTGGTTCAATAGCCAAAACTTTACCAAAATATCTTTTACCATACGTGGTGAAGACTTCTACTTCCCTATCCAATAAATTTAGAAGTTCAGTTTGAATTCTTCTTACTGGTATTGCCATGAAATTTCATTATTTTAATCTAGTATATTTACTTTATCACTTTCGGTCAACCCTTAACCGTTAAAAACAACTTTACAACATTAACTTGCTAATCTATAGCTTAATTAAATCTACCAAGCATCTTATTTGCTCTTAACAAAAGTTCTTATGAAATGGAGAAATGCAAAGAATGCGGTGGAATTTTAATCAAGACTAAAGAAGGTGATTTAACATGTAGTTCATGCGGCTTAGTTCATCAAATAAACACCTACGTGAATAATGAATATGAAGACAGTGTAGCGATCATGCCGACGATTCCTCTAGGAGGTAAATTGATGCCTTCTTCTTATGGTATCTTCAAAGATTTTATAAATGATCCCTTAAGCGAAAACACCCAAAATTCTCTAAGAATGTTGAAAAGAGTAGATGATAAATTGAAAGCTTATCAAGCTTCATCTATGATAAATAGTCTACTTTTAAATAGTATCATGCAAATTTCAAATGAATTAAATTTAAGCAAAAACATTGTGTTTGCCACGTTGAAATTATATCTTAAGTCTATAAAGTATTTGAAATCAAATGGTTATAGATACACGACACCAACTGTTTATGCTGCATGTCTTTTGGTCATGTCAAGGATACTTGGAGAAAATAGAGTATTAAGTTTAGAAGAAATAACGAATGTCTTCCTAAAACATGGACATAGAGTTACAAAAGGAAATATTGCATGGTGTTCATCAATAATAAGTAAGAAAGTTCTTAATAAATTCTTTTCATATAAATATTTAGTAAAAATATATCTTGAAAGATTTCATAAACTTTGTATTAATAACGAAGATATAAATAAAATAATTTATAAAAAAGGATTAGAAATTGATAAACAAACTCTATTAAATTTGATCAAAAAGAAATCATTAGAAATAATTGAAAATTTTGATGAGGTAAAAGTGCAAGGAAAAAGCCCTTTCGTGTTTGCTGCAGCTGTATTATATGTAGCTGATAAATTAGTTGCTAAAGAAATGAAAATTAAGCCTATATTATCGCATAGATTGATCAGGCAAATTACAGGAGTGCCTGAGTTTTCATTAAGAGAACATAAGTCTCTTTTAAAAGTAAATGGCATTAAGAATTAAATTAATAGATTTTGTTAAGATTTTAAATGAAAAAAAATTAAGCAAGAATGATATTAAAGAAATTTTAGAAAAAATTGGTATAGAAGAAAAAAAGATCGAAGAAGTATTAAGTCGCTTTCCTGAAGAAGAAAGTGAAAGAAAGAAAGAAGAAAACGAAGAAGAAGAAAGCTTTATGGATCTTGAAAAGGAAATTATAAGTTTAAATTTTGATTTAACAAATTTAAGAAATGTTTTCGATAATTATAAGAAAAAAGTAAATGAATTAGAAAAAAGAGTAAATGAAATTGATAGTAAAGTGGCTAATATATTAGCTACAATTGAAGAATTCTTACCTAATCTAATTAAAAGAAAAAATGAGCGCGAAATGTGAAAAATGCAATACGCGTATAAAGGATAACAAAATAATATTTATCTGCCCATATTCAGAAAAAGAAATAGGATTAGATTGCAGTAGTTCTTGTAGGCTTAAACTTGTAAAGTGTTTGCAAACTTACAAAATAAATATAAACGAAGTTGTCTTTACAAATACAAAAATTAAAAAGACATTTAAGAATGAAACTATAAGGAAATACATCAATACTACTAAATTTCTAAATAATATTATAACTAAAATAAAACTGAAATTATTATACAAAGTAAGTAATAATTTTTTTCATAATATACTGATTGAACCATATGAAACTTTATGCGAAATATTAAATTATAAAAAAGTCATTAAAGAATTTTATAAAGATAGTTTATTATCGGAAATATTGGATTATATAAAAATGGAATATGATAAAAAAATGGTATACATGAGAATTTTTGAAAATTCAGTAGATCTAGATGAGAGATGGTTGAATATTGAAAAGTTTAAAATCTTTTCAAAATCTGAGAATAGTTATTCTATTGAAGTGATAAAAATAGGTTCAAAATACTTTTATTACATTAAGCTAGAGAGCAATGAGATAGTAGATAGTGGCTCACCTTTTAAGTTATTAGAAAGGATGGATGGATCTTCTAATTCCCTTAGGAAATTAATCGTTGCAATGTTAGATCAAGATGTCCAAGAATTATATTTGGATAAGGAAAACAGTTGGGTATATCTAGATCATGAATTGTATGGAAGATGCGAAACTAATATTTACCTTAATAGCGTAGACGTGGAAAAGTTTAAAACTTTTATCAGTATTTTGACGGGCGAAGAAATTAGCGTAGGTCAGCCTTCAATTAAAGTAAGTATTAAGGATGAAAAAGTTAAATTGAGAATAGCCATCGATACATTTCCGATCGTAGAAGATACCAGTATAGATATAAGAAAATTCAGAAGAAGATTATTTAGCTTAAAAGAATTAATTGAAAAGGAAAGCTTACCACTCGAGCTTGCAGCATTTCTAGTTTTATGTGTGAAAAATAGACTTTCGTTAGTAATATGCGGAGAACCTAATAGCGGTAAGACAACACTTGCTCATGCACTTGCAAGGCATTTACCTGTTGAATTCAGAAAGATTTATTTAGAGGACGTTGATGAAGTATATTCTTCATTGGAAAATATACCTCATAGTGTTTATATAAAAACAAGCTCTATAGATGTTGCCGGTAAATATTCCAAAAAATCACATGAAATAATTAAACTTTTGCATAGATCCCCAGATTGGATATTTTTAGGAGAAATTCAAACTAAGGAGCATTCTAAAGCATTCTTTCACTCTATATTGGCTGGCCTTAGAGGATTAGTTACATGCCACTCTAAGACAGCTGAGGAGCTTATTGCGAGGTGGATATCTCAGCACAGAATCTCCCCCGAAAATATTTGCTTACTAGACCTTATAGTGGAAATGAAAAGAGAAATCATTGGAAATAAAATTATAAGAAAAGTAAATAAAGTTTATGAAATATATGAAAAAAATAATTATCCAAATTTAAATTTAATATATTCAGAAAAAGATATACTAACATTAAACAAAATATTAACTCTAAAAACTTCCCTAAAAATAATGAAAGAAAAAAATATAGAACCGAACGGATTAATAAATGAAATAAAAAATATAATTAATGATATTATAAATGGGCAGTAAAAATAAATTCCTATTATATATAAGCTTAATAAATTTTCTTTTAATTAAATTTCTATTATTAAAAGGTGCAGGTATAAATCTAAATAAATTATTAAAAAATTTAAATAGCGAGATCTTATCTATAAACAAATTTATATTAGAAAAAATTATTTATTATCAAAGTAAGGGGATCGATGCTAATCATATAATTAGATATCTTTCAAATTTAATAAAAGGTTACGAAATAAAAGTAATCTTAGATAACTATAATATAAATAAGAAAGTTGATGAATTATATATAATTACTTATTTAGAAAAGAACAAAATGCTACTTCAAGATTTGACTGAAAAAATAAATTTTTACTTCATATTATTTGTGGCCGTCCTTTATCCGCTACCCATTGTATTAATTGTGTCATCCTTTCTAATACATATAAGCGAATTCATATTATTGACGATACCCTTGTTTTTTACTTATCTGATCTACAGAAAATTGAAAAAAGAGATCGCATATGAGGAATAAATTAGACGAAATTAAAGACTCGATTAATAGGAGCTTAGTGAGCATAACTTATCAAAGTATTGATAAATCATTATATGAAGATGCTAACAAAAAAAGGTTGGAAAGCTTTATCAATCTTTTGAAGAAAGGAATACCCGCACATAGGATTCTAAATAAATTAAGCAAAGAAGAAGGGAGAATAAGAGAGTTGAGTGTGCTTGCTTCTAGCTTCGTTTTACTAAACAAAAAACAAAAAATCAAAGCAAGCAAAGTTCTAGCGTATATTAACATGCTCGATAATACAATCGAATATTTTGAGAGATTTTTGAGAATTTTGAAGATGAGAATATTCATTATGAATATTATGCTTTCAATTACATACTCAATCTTACCGTGGCTTAGTTCAGTAGGACATTTAAAATTTTCTTACTTGCTTGAAACAATGAACTTTAGCATCATGCCAAATATGCTGACGGTCATTTTCTATGCGATATTTTTATCGATTAACTCGCTTTTGATATTGACCATCTTTTTTGATCTCAAATCAATAAAAACACATTTTATAACCAGTCTATTAATATACGCTGTAATGCAAATAATCATCTACTTCGTATTGACAAGAAATGTGTTGAGCCTTTATATCATTTAAATAATATCCAGTGATGAAGAAGATACTAAAAAATAAAAAAGGATCTCCTTTACTCGAAGAAGGCCTTTTACTAGGTATAGCAGCAGTAGCATTTTCAGTTGTCTTGAGTATTATAGCAGGCGTATTATTGGGAATTAAAAGTTACTATACCTCTTTTGGCTCAAACATTTCAAGTTCGTTCAATGATATATTGAACCAAATTGGCAACATACTCTATCAAATAGGCAAATGGCTTGGCATTGGATAAGAAGAAACAAAGAAAAACTTGTCATAAACAAAAAAAGGAAAGGAATTAAATACTTTTTTTATACAATTTTAAAATATGATCTATTTAAAAACATCGAATTTAAGGAAGATTTATTATTGAATTTTATTGAAAATATGAAAAAATATAATTTAAGATTTCTATTTTTCACATTTAGCGAAACAGGATCAGATTATAATAAATTAAATACTCTATATATTCTAATTTGGAAAGAAAATATAATAAAAAAAGATAAAAAATTGCACGACATATTTGAATTGGTAATTAACCAATTAAATTTAGTCTTTAATTACAATCTAAAAATGATAGATGAAAAAGAAAAACAAATAATTTACGAAAAGGTCTTTCCTTTCTTGCTCATTTGATGCAGGGAGTAATATTATTGAAACAGATCATCGAATATTTAAATAAGACATATTCATATTTTTATTTGAATAAAGGAATTATAATAGGAAAAGATAAAATAACGGGCAAATACTTTAACTTAAATCTTAATAGCAATAAGCTATTTATTATTATAAATCAAGGTGCAAGGATAAGGGATTTTATCCTTGACGTGATAGAGAAAACAAGTCTATACTATAAATCGATATATATTGAATGGCATGATGAACTAATTAAAGAGAAGAATGGGGAAAATTTCATCAATAAAAATCTAAAGTATCTAGGAAAATTCTTTAGTTACTTCGATAGCATATATGATTTCATTACCTATTTTACTGAATTATTAATCGAATACTATAATTTATCAAGAGATGAAGCCGCATTACTTAGGAGAATACTCATTGATAGATTATATCCCCAAAATAAAGAAATTATTACATTTAAAGATATATTTAATATAATTAAAGAATCATATTTTAAGAGCCAATATGAAAACGAAATTAAATATAACTTAAATAAGAAACTAGAAGAATTAATTAGCAATAAAATATTGGAAGAAATTATTATTGAAAATAAGAAAGAAAAAACTGAAATAAAGAATTTTTGGATATCCCTTGGAATCTTAAATAATTTCAGATTAAAATTGATTCTTTTAAATCTTATATTTAATACATTATTTAAAATTAAAAATTATTCTATCTCTATTATCTTTTTTAATATACCGACATCTTTGATAAGTTATATTTATAAATCATCTAATTTACAACTTTGGGATTTGTTTTATCAAATAGTTAAGAGTAATCAGAATATTTTCTTGATATTAGATAAGATTGAGGACTTACCAAAAGAAATAATAGATCTTACTGACTTAATAGCTATTGAAAAGGATTTCATGAATCAAAGAATAGAGGAATTATTAGAATTAAAAAAACAAAATTTAAATACTTCAAATAAAGCTGGCGAAATTTTGATCATTGATAAAGACGGAGAAGTATTTAATCTAGAAAGAATTTCTGAGCAAGAACAGGAAATGATTATATTTGATAATGATGATCATTCAGACTTAGAAATCATTGAATGATAAACTTCAATTTTCCGTCTTTTTTCATAAATTTCAAGCCAGTCAATTTTCTTCCATTTTCTCTTCTTACGACTATAAAGGATTTCCTTTGCAATTCTCTTCGCAAGATTTAGATTATTAGTAACTATTTCAAATATTTTTTTAGAATTGAATCTATTATAACAATCGTTTGCAACAATACCTAAGAATTCGGCTTCTACATTCTCAATTATTTTCTTCTTTCCATATTTACGATAAAGCCTTTTGTACAAAAGCAACGGATCTGATCTAAGAAGTAATACTAAATCGATATCAATTGGAACGCTTTCAACGATATGCGAATCAAGAATTATTTTATCGAAGATTTCAAATAATTTTTCTGATATCTTTAATAATTTTGATGTATTTACAATATAAGAATCTCTTTCTTTATCATAACTCAAAAAGGAATTGCTATAGAAAGCAACGGTATTTAAATTAAAATAATGAAAAGAAAATGAGGATAAAAATATACTTAAAGTAGTCTTACCTACTCCTGGAGTGCCGCAAACTAAAATTTTCACTCAGAGCTTGTTTCTTCTTTTTCTCCTTCTTTAGGTTTAGGTGGTGCTTCCTTTGATATCTTTGAAGCCGCCACTACTTCATCAATCCTTAATATAGTAGTAGCTGCTTCTGTTGCAGCTGTTAAGACTTGTAATTTAACCAATGTTGGTTCTAAAACACCTGCTTCGAATAAGTTTGCAGGTTTACCTGTTATACCATCAATTCCGTAATATTTTCCTCCTTCTTTTGCATGTAAAGCCCTTAGTTCTGCAAGTGCATCGATCGGATCTGCACCAGCATTTTCAGCAATAGCTCTAGGTATAACTTCTAAAGCATTTATGAAGCTTTCTATAGCTAGTTGTTCTCTTCCTCCTATCTTTTTGGAATATTCTGCAAGTTCTTTAGAGATTTCCATTTCAATTGCGCCACCTCCTACGCATACATAAGGATATTCAAGCACATCAGCAACAACACTTAAACCATCTATAATTGATCTTTCTGCCTCATCAACTAATCTCTCTAAACCACCTCTAATTAATATACTGACTGCTTTAGGATTCTTACAACCTTCAACAAAGACCATTTTATCTTCTCCTACTTTTCTCTCTTCCACTAAAGCTGCTTCTCCTACATCTGAAGGAGATAGATCTTCAATATTCGTAACAATCTTAGCTCCTGTTGCAAGTGCAAGTTTCTCCATATCAGATTTTTTCACCCTTCTTACCGCTAATATTCCATATTTGGCCAAGTAGTGCTGAGCTATATCATCTATTCCTTTCTGACATATCACAACATTCGCATTAATTTCGGGAGAGCGTATTTTATCTATCATACTCTTTAGTATTTTTTCTTCTTCATTTAGGAATGCCCTTATTTGGGAAGGATCAGTTATTCTTATTTCAGCATCGATTTCAGGCTTTTCTATTTCTAAAGGAGTATCAAGCAAAACAATCCTCGCATTCACTATACGTTTAGGCATTCCAGGGTGAACTACTTCTTTATCTATTATTATACCCTCGATTAATTTCGTATCATATAAACTACCGCCTTGTTTTTTAATTAATTGAATTCTATCCAAATCGACATATATTTTTCCGTCTCTTTCTTCAGCAACTTTCTTAACCGCTTTAACGCATATATCTGCTAGATAATCTCTTACAGGACCGACAGCTTTACCATGTATTGCTGTCAAGCATACCTTCTTCAATATGGCGTCGTCGTTAATATCTACTTTAATAGAATGCTTTTCCAATAATTCTTTAGCTTTTGCTAAGGCTTTTCTATAACCGCTCGCTATAACTGTTGGATGAATATTTTTCTCAATTAATGCTTCACCGCCTTTAAGTAATTCGCCTGCGATAACTACAGAGCTAGTAGTGCCATCCCCAACTTCATCGTCTAATGTCTTGGATATTTGAACGAGTAATTTAGCAGCGGGATGCTGAACCTCTATTTCCTTTAATATTGTTGCACCGTCATTCGTAATTGTAATGTCTCCTATGCTATCAATTAGCATTTTATCCATTCCTCTTGGACCTAAAGACGATTTGACTGTTTCTGCTATTGCTCTAGCAGCTGCTATATTTGAACGTAGAGCTTCATATCCTACAGTTCTTTGAGTACCTTCCTTCAATATTAACACAGGGACTACAGCAGAAGGAGTTGCCAACGCCATGGTTAGAACTAACATTATATTGTGGTCTCCCTTATTTAAACTTTCAAGTTTGAAGTTTTTATATAAAAGCTCAAAAATAAGAAGAACGTGGGTAGAGTAAAAACAAAATCGATAAAAAGGATTGCAAAATACTTACTTGAAATGTATCCTGACGCATTCAATAAAGATTTCGAGCATAACAAACAGGTTTTAAAAGAAAAATCGCCTGTTCCATTGACAAAAAAAGAAAGAAATAAAATTGCTGGGTATATAGTTAGATTAATAAAATTAAAAGAAAAAACTACAGAAAAAGAAGCTGAGACAGAGGAGGAAGAAAGCACTGAGACAGAAGAACAATGATTGAAGAAGATGACTCTATTAAACTAAGCTACTATGGATTTAGTGCCATTTTAAAGTTGGTGCCAATTCAAGAACTATATCCCCATGAAGAAATAAACGATTTACATCTCGAAGAATTAATTGCTTTGTTGAAAAAAGATCCTTATTTAAATGAACCGTTGGTCGTGGATTTAAAAACGAACGTAGTTTTAGATGGGATGCACAGACTTGAAGCATTGAAAAGATTAGGCATGTTTCATGCACCATGCATGTTGGTAGAGTATTTCGACGAAAAGATAAAAGTCGAGAAATGGATTAGAGAAGCAAGTTATTTGGAGGAAATAACTTTTGGAAACATAATGAACGAAATTTTAAATTTGATAAAAGATGAAAAAATATTAATCCATAAACTCAATAATAAATTTTATGAGAAAAGTATGTTAAATATTTTAAAAGAAAATTTCTTTTTAATATTTGATAATATTATACTTTATTTAGAAGATATCGATTTAGAAAAGAGCAATATTTTAATTAAACAATTTGATAGAATATTTAATGTAAATAGATATATTACTTTCCAAGAATTTGAAGATGTTAAACTAAGTCACTCTTTGGCATATTATAGCGGTAAATTGGTTAGCAAATCAGAAGTAGTTGAATTTGCAAGAAAAGGAAAGTTATTACCTGCAAAAACCACCAAACATAACTTACCTTTTAGAATAAAAAATATTCGAACTCCTTTGATTATACTTCTAGAAAAAGATCCTTTTAAAGCAAAAAGGAAATTCATTGAATGGTTAAATAAGAGACAGATGGATATTAAAATAGCTTGATATGGATCTACAGAAAAATATTTTGAAGGTCATGGTTAAAGTTAAATTTTTAGGTGTTCTTAAAGGTCTTGCTAAAACAAGCGAAGTAGATTTAGAAATAGATAAACATGAAATAACCTTGAAGGAACTTATTTCGCTATTAAGTAATAAATTCGGTGAAGAATTTAGAAATAGAGTTTTTCAAGGAGATAAAATATCTCCAGATTTACTCGTAAATTATGAAAACAAAGTGTTTCCTGCAAGATTAAACGAATACTTAATGATAAAAGGAAATACTACAATTACACTCTTCTCGTTCGTTCATGGAGGTTAATCTAATAAATAAAGAAGACTAGGTCCGTAAAACTCTTCTGTTTTTACATAATGTACAAGACCTTGATCATCCTTTAATGCATAGTAAGAATCTTTCGTACCACATTGTTTACAAAGATCGTTTTGCCCACCTTTATGGCTATAACATCTAGAACATACGCATGCGATGGTTGATATCTTTATCGTCCTCAATTTATAATTTAAAAATGCTTGTTCAAAGATTTCTTTAAGAGAGTTTTCCTCAATTAATGAAGGTTGTATAAAAAGTTCGGCTGTGTAACCTCCTTTAAAATATTGTAGCAAAGGGCCTTGAAGAGATAAGTTCTGTTTGAAGTTTAATGAAATCCAAGGTGGTATTATTCCAAATGAGTATCCATGCTTCTTCAAAGCAAATCTGAGTTCTCTTTTAAAGCTTATATCATTTTGTTTTAAGTCATAATCCGAAAAGGCCTTGCTAGCTTCATAGTCCCTAACAGAAGACAATCCTAATAAATTCTCAGAATCTATTTCTTCAACAATTTTATCCATTTCAATTAATAGATTACGTAATAATTTATAGGATGAACTATCATTTATAGTTTTATTAGTTAATAAGAAAATTGATTCAAAAAGGCCAATGATATTTATAAAAAACTTTGCCATGAATACATTCATAAAGTTATTTTTCTTGATTTTACTCTCTTTTAATAGTGCCAGCTTATGAGATATTTTAAATAGATCAAACAACTTTTCTTTAAGTTTGTCCTCATTATAATTGCTTTCGACTACAAGTCTAGGCATATTCAATGAAATTGAGCCTATGACAACCCATTCATCAGCATTAGGATTGAAATAATCTAAACATGATGGGCCTCCGCTCGAATCCTCTCTATTGAAGAAACTAAGAAAAGGTATTTCCTTTAGATAGGAACTTATTAAATGTATACAATTAATAATATCATTAACACTTGATTCTAAATTTAAATCGCATCTTATTAAAATTTTTCCATCATAATTTTTTATTAAATTTGGTCTCAACAAATTTATATCACTAAATGCAAACTTTATAAAATAGTCATTATCAAATGAAAGAAGTTGTAATAACATTTTAAAATAATAATAAAATTTATTCTGAATACTTATAAAGCCATCTGATTTATTTAATAAGATACCTGTAGATAGGGAATTTAAAATATTTTTTATCTTAAAATAGCTATTATAAAGAACCAATATATTCTCTTTTTCATTTTCACCAGTATATGAGATTCTAGCTATATCCATTCTTAAATCTATAGATTTTTCATTAAAAAAATCTAATGAAGAAATATAAATTAAATGCAAATATTCTTTTAGTTGATTTATATTAGATATTAAATATTGAAGGATGTTAATTCTTTTATTTTCTATTAACTCGTTTTCTTTAGATACATGTAGATTGTAATAGTTTATTTCTTTATGTTTTTCTATTAATAAGGATATAATGAGAGCATTAATTACTTCCTTTGTAATTAAATCTGAACGATAAAAATTAAGTCTATCAACCAATTCTTTTAATATACTGTCTTCATCGGGTTTTTTCAGATTAAAGTTTTCTTGAATTAGCATTTGTAAAATCCTTTTAGATAATATTTGAATATATGGATAATCGGACATTAAAATTCTTATTTTTGATTCGCTTTCAACCATATCTTCGATTTCTTCAATTTTTTCAAGAATGTGTTTACCAAAATCAGTTATGAAATAGCGCTTATCTTCATCCCGAAGTAGTAGTCCTTTTCTTTCCAAAATGTTTAAGTGATACAAGAGATTTTGAAGAGTCAATTCATTTCCTGATAACAAACTTAAAAGTTCGCTAGCACGTAAACCGCCATGTCTATAAAGTATTGATAATATACGAAACCTTAATTCGTTGAACAATTGAAAAATGGAGCTTGAAGAATTATTCATGTCGCAATATAATAATATTATAAAGTATAAAGTTAAGTTTTATTATTAGAAAAGAGGGACCGTAGGATAGCTTGGTAGACTGCCAGGCTCGGGCCCTGGTGGCCCAGGTTCAAATCCTGGCGGTCCCATAAATGCAAAGTAAAGAGCTAATTAGAAAAATCAACAATTACCTTAAACAATACTATAGAGAAGACTTTAAATCAAAGAAAATAATAGATGCAATCGAATTGATAAAAGATAATAGAATATTTGAAATAAAAAGTAAGGTTAAGGGGAAACGTTTTTTTATAATTAGAGGTAAAAGAGATACGTATATTACTATTAAAGGTCTATATTGCAGTTGTTATGGTTTCACTGCAGCTTTGATAAAAAATAAGATCAAACCTTGCTATCATCTTCTTGCATGCGAAATCGTTGAACAAGTCCAACAAATCATGCCGATTTTTGAAACAAAGGATATATTCAAAGTAGCCATCGATTCAAACTTGGAAAAATATCGAATTAAAATTTTTAAGCAAGCAATATAGAATAGTAGAGGATGAGCTTAGATTGGATTTTGACTTTACTCTATTATGTTCTTACTCCATTATCTATTTTAGTTATAATAGCGTATGCAATATATAAGAGGGGTGAGTAGGTGGGGAGGAGGAAGAGAAAGAAGATAGTAAAAAAGGTAGTTAGAAAAATACCTAAGGTTTTTTTATGTCCTAATTGTGGTAAGCAATCTGTCTTCGTGAAAATATACAAAGAAAAGAATATGGCTGAAGTGAGATGTACTTCATGCAACTTAAATACAAGCGTAGAGTTAAGGTTAAGTGAAGAACCAGTTGACGCTTATAATGCCTTCGTAGATGCTTTTTATAGTGGCCAATTATGATAAAAGGAAAAGTAGAAAGTTATCTTGAAGCTAGAATAAATGAAAATGGCTGCATACATGTTGTTTTAATTGATCCAGAAAAGTTTCATAAACTTAATGCTAAGAAATTAATTGAAGTAATAGAAAGAGCTGGAACTAGCGCTATTCTTGTCGGAGGTTCTACGGGTGTAACAGAATCATTAATGTTCCATACAGTTGAAATCATAAAGGAATATTGTAAATTACCTGTAATCATATTCCCGAGCGGTTTAAACTCTATTACTAACAATGCAGATGCAATTTTTTATATGAGTTTACTGAATTCTCAAAACCCTTATTATCTTATAGAGGCCCAAATGTTAGCTGCACCTATAATTAAAAGATATAAATTAGAAGCGATACCAGTTGGATATTTGATAATAGGTGAAGGAGAAGTTGTAAGTTATGTTGGATGGGCTAGGCCTATTCCTATAAAACATCATAATATCGTTGCAGCTTATGCAATGGCTGCCGAAATGTTAGGCATGAGGATGGTTTATCTTGAGGCGGGATCTGGTTCAAAAACAAGCATACCACCGGAAATGGTTAAATTTGTAAGAAGCAATATTAACATACACTTAATTGTTGGAGGAGGTATAAGAGATGCGGAAACCGCTAGGAAACTAGCTAAAGCAGGCGCAGAAATCGTGGTGACAGGGTCACTAATTGAAGAAATTAATGATTATGATGAATTATACAAAATATTGAGAGACATTAATGAAAATATTCGGGTTAAAAGCTAAATTTGAAGATAAGAATTTTCAGAGCGAAATATATAGAAAAGCATTTCATATCGGTCTAGGTTCATTTTTAATACTCGCTTATTTTTATTTAGGCAAGGAAATAGCCATCATGTTATTCACGTCATTGCTATTCTTAGCTATCTTATCTGATGCGATTAGACTAAGAGTTTATATTCAATATCCTTTGAAACGAATTGCAGATACAATTAGCAGGAGCTATGAAAGAACATACTTAGGCGCTCATACTTATTTTCTCTCAGGTGTACTCTTTTCATCCATATTCTTCCATGAAATACCATTTTTAATAGGTGTATTTGTGGTAACATTCATCGATCCAATTATTAGCTTGGTAGGCATGATTTTTGATCAAATAAAGCATCCTTATAATAAGAACAAAAGCGTGATAGGCTCGTTTTTTGGCGCAATACTAACATTTTTTATACTTTTGAATTATACGAGTATTTTAAAAGCTTCAATAATAGCGATAACGGTTTATATTATTGACAGCGTGCCGCTTCCATATAGCGATAATTTAGTATATCCTATATTGATTTCTTTTTTGGCTGAAAGCTTATGAGCGCAATTGAAACGTTGATAGAAAAAGCAGAAAAAATTGGTAGAGACTTTGAATCTCATAAAATTTTCTTTCATAAGAGAATAATAAATGCAATTCTTGTAAGTAATATTTTTAATAATAGAAAGTTATCTGAACTGATAACCAATCTTGAAAATACAGTAGGAGTAAAAAATAAACTGGAGTTATGTTCAGAAATATTGAGAAGCGTTGCATTGAAGCGAGTTATTATAACAAATGATTATAATAATGATCTTAAGATAGCTTTGCAGACAGCCTTATTGTATTATTTTAATTTCGTCGATTCTTCTCCATTAAGAGGCATATTGGAGCTTTACCAAGAAGAAATTAGCAAGGGAAATTATGTAGTGTTGAAATTGAATTTAAAAGAGATAAAAGAGCCAATAATTAGCTTTCTTGCGGCAGTATTAGCAGAGAAATTAAGAGAAATAATAAGCGCATCTGAATATACAATTAGAGATAAAACTTTTATCATCTCATTAATAAACAAGAAATTTAAAGAAATTAATATTTACCATAAACGTCTTTTATTTGAATTCTTGAAATTCCTTTTTGATAAATTTACTATTAAGATCATAGATGAAAATGAATCTGAAAATATATATTTAGATATTTTTCTTGATTCGCTTATATATTATTTTGATGAAGCATTAAAAATATTAAAGTTAATTGATCCAGATGAATGGCTTAAAAATATTATTAGTAAATATAGATTATTGTTAAAAAAAATCTATATACAAGAATATAATGATACAATAAATGTATATGATCGAGATTCTGAAAAATCAGATATAAGAATAGTCTCGAGCATAGAAATGCATACCCCTCATAGCGTAATTGACTTAGAAAGTTTTAGAAAGGTCATATCTAGATATGGAAATAGGATTTCCAATGGTAATAGACATATACTGGGGCTAAAGCTCAAAGAAACTCAACTAGAGGATTATTATTATCAAGTTATTCTGCCTTATAGGAATAAGAAAAATAATAACGAATTTGATTCGTTCAGTTTTGTTTGCGAAAATTGTTTAGAAATAAGTTGCTTTGAGTATTGTGAAAATTGTAGAAGAGAAAAAAGATTAACGTATTATTGCAATAAATGCGGAATAGCAAATGAATATATAAGGTGCATCTCTTGTGATAGCACACTTTCACCTATATTGAAATTTAAAGAAGATCCATTGAAGTTAATAGAAGAAAAACTCATAGAAAGTAATATAACGCCTGAAAAGATTCAAAAGCTTAAATTTTCTCGTACTTTTTTTTATCCTTCACCATATAAGCTTTCTATAAGACTAAAGCAGAATATAGATATTGCAGAGAACGGAGTTGCAGAAATAGTATTGCCTGTAATCGTTAGCGATTATATTGAAGACCGAGAAAGTTTATATCAAATTAAAGATGATGAAATACTGCTACCTGAATCAGTTCTAGAAAGATTAAAAAAGATCAATTCTTACATACTAGAATTAATAAATATATATCGAAAAGAAGATCTTAAGGACTTTTGTAAAGAATCAATTAAAGAAGGGGATATCATATTAGCACGTTCTATAAGAGGTTTAATTTTTTACCCTCTGACAATAAAAGGTTTTATTAAAAAAAGTTATGGAATAATAAGCAAGACGCTATATGATGCTTTATATGGAGAAATAATCGCCGATAATTTAATAAGAATTTGTTTGCCCCAAGATTTTTTACTTAACGCGTCAGCTTTATATCTAGACGATCTTAGGGGGTTATATATTTTAACAGACATACCAAAAAGAGAAAAGAAAAGTGAAGCATTAAGGATAAGCTTAGAAGAATCGTCAAATGAAACACAGAACGATTTGTCCTTTGCTATATATTTTAAACATCGCGTATTACAACCACTCACAAATGCAATAAAAGAAAATATTACGATGAAGATAAAGTGCCCAAGGTGTGAAAACCTTCTAGATAGACCTAAAATGAATATTTATTGCCCTAAATGCAAAAATAGAATAACCTATAAATGGTTTAAAAAAGAAATAAATGCATTATTAAAAGAGTATAGTAACTTTACTCAGCTCAGTAGTCTGTCGATATTATATCGGAAGAACAATAGAAGGTTAAAGAGATACGTATATACATATTTCAAAGAAGAGGAACGCTTCGAAAAACTAGATAAATTTTTTAATATTTAGTCTGAATAACTTATATCTATGTCCAGGCAAAGAAAGAAGAAAGAGGTTTCACCCATAAGCTCGGCCGGTTTAATAACTTATTATGAAGAAGATATATCAGAGGTAAAAATAAGCCCTGGCCTCGCTATAATGTTAAGCATACTATTAATTTCAATAGTAGTTTTATTGAATGTTGGCATAATAAGAATATAATATTATGAAAAGATCTATAGAAAAATTTTACAAAGAACTCTGGATTTTACCAACAACAAAGATATTAATCCTTTATGAGTCAATATTATTAATTATTGTTATACTCTTAATTTTTATAATAAATTCAAACAAAATAATTTTTCTACCTGTTTTATTTTTAGTATTATTAATCGAATATATTTTTACAAAAATAGATAAATTTACAACCTTAAAAAGGGCTCTTGGATTTTTTTTATTCTATAGTTTTGGTTTATTAATATCCTTTTTCCTTTATTCGTTTATTAAAAACGTATTAATTAGCACTGCAGTCTTGGTATGTTTTATTTCTTTAGCAACCATAGCTTTAGATTTTGTAACGCCGCTGAAAAACATCTTAAAAGCTGTTTATTCTCTTTTAGTATCTATTCCTATACTCGTTTTTTACAATCTCGTCATCGAGAAAGATACTCATAACTTACTATTTAGCTTCACGAAATCATACGCTGTTTTCGCAATTACGCTAGCTATTACTGAATTATATCTTTTCTTAATAAGAAAAACGATAATAAGAAAATACAAAATCGATCTTTTTGAACATCTAAAGGGGTTTTTATTAACTTGGCTCAGCAAAAATCACCTGTTTTACGAAAAAACATTGAAGAGCGTTGTTAAATATGAGACAAGCTTCGAAATCCCTGCGACTCTATTTGAAACAAGCTCAGGAAAAAGACTAAGTCTGCTTTCTTTACCTATACACCCAGGACCATTCTTAAGTGTAGGTAGCTCAGATCTGCCTACCATACTTATGACAAAGAATCCTATTCACATACTGCCTTTTCATGGTTTAACAACACATGAATATGACTTCGTATCTAATGATGAAAAGAATTATTTAATAGATTTTGTTGAGAAAAATATGATTAGATATAATGAAGTATTAGAGCTAAAAATTTCAAATTTTGTAGAGACAGAAACTAAACATTTCGTGATAAAAGGTTTTTTGATAAACCACGTCCCTGTAATAATCATAAGCGCTAAAATTCCTGACATCATCGATGATTTAAATTATGATACACATAGAAAAGCGAAACTACTTTGTAAAAAATATGGTTTCGATGATTTAATCTTGATAGACGCACATAATTCTTACTCGCTTGGTTTAAATAAAGCAATAGATTACGAATCAGAAATTTTAAACGGCATTCGAGATCACTTAAATTTATTAAAAAAAGAAAGATTAGAAAGTGGAAAAATAAGTTTTCAAAAAATACCATTACTTGATATTGAAGGATTAGAAAATGAAGTATGCAAGGGAGAAGGTTATCTTCTAGTATTTAGAAATACCACCTCAACATTTTGCTTAATTCTTATCGATTCAAATAATATAGATTTCGAGCTCAGAAATAAGATAGTTAGAAAACTTTTAGAATATAATATAAAAGGAGAAATTTGTTCAACAGATACCCATTTAATGACAGGTAGCTTTACAGGACATAACGGATACTATCCTTTTGGCTATAATAAAAAACTTCATGAAATTATCATTAGAAGGATCATTAACACTCTAAACTATGCAAACCAAAATTTTGAGGAAGCAAAAATTTCCTTTATAAAGATAGAAACGCCCAAATTTAGAGTATTAGGTGATTTAATCAAAATCTATGAAAATGCAATGAACCGCTTTGTGAAATATGGAAAAGTTTTACCTTATGTGACTTTTGCTTTTTCTGTATTTGCTTCAGTATTGGTTTACCCTCTTTTATAACCTATTTTTCTTAGAAAATTTATTCTTTCCCTTATTTTCTCTTCATCCTCTACTCCTAAGGGTTTTAGACCATCGCTTACGCCTAGTAAAGCTCTTCTATCACCTTCTTCATAAATGATGAATAATAAGGGATTGGCTGATGCACAATATATTCCCACAACCTCAGGGACTTGCTTTATAGCATTTAATATGTTTATCGGGTAGCCTTTTCTTAAACATATAACAAAAATATGACCGCAACCAATTTGTCTTGCATATTCTGTAGCGAGATTTATTAATTCTTGATCATTTCCATCTCTTCTTATTAAACGAGGACCTGAAGACTCACAAAATGCGATACCGAACTCTAGATGTGGTGCTGTTGTCACTATTGCTTCGTATATGTCTTCAACCGTCTTGATGAAGTGTGATTGTCCTACAATGACATTAACACCTTCTGGCGGCCTGATCTCTACAGTTGAAATTGTACCCATATGAAAATTTTATACTAAAAGCATTTATGCCTTAATAAAGAAGGTAGTTTATGAATGAGGACCTTCCTAAAATAGTAATCACCCCTCCAGGACCAAAGGCTTTAGAATTATTAAAGGAGGACGAAAAGTATGTCTCGCCTTCATATGCAAGATTTTATCCTTTATTTGTCGATAGAGTAGAAGGAACAAAAGTAATAGATGTAGACGGCAATGAGTACATTGATTTCAATTCAGGTCTGCTATGCTTAAATATAGGAAGACATCCTGAAGTAGTCAAAGCAATCCAGAGGCAAGCCAATAAACTCCTACATTATAGCATTACAGACTTCTATTATAAAGAAGTAATAGAGCTTTCAAAAACTGTTTCAGAAATTTTACCTTTCAAAGAAGCAAAGTTTCATTTTGGTAATAGCGGAACTGAAGCAAATGAGGCCGCTCTCAAGTTAGTAAGGTATTATACCGGGAGGCCTTACATTTTGAGCTTTATTGGATCATTTCATGGCCGAACATACGGATCTATGAGTTTAACGGCCTCAAAGCCCGTTCATAGAAGAAGATTTGGTCCCTTATTGCCAGGTATCGTACATGCGCCTTATGCTTATTGTTATAGATGCCCCCTAGGCATGAGCTATCCAGATTGTGGAATAGCTTGTGTAGATTTCATTAAAGAATGGATATTAGAGAAATACATTCCCCCTGATGAGGTGGCGGCCTTTTTCTTCGAACCTGTACAAGGCGAAGGCGGATTTGTTTGGCCGCCGCCCGATTATTTCAAAAAGTTAAAAAGACTCGCAGATGAATACGGTATTTTAATGGTTGACGATGAAGTTCAAGCAGGCATTGGAAGAACAGGAGAATGGCTTGCTATAAATCACTTTGATATTAAGCCAGATATAATTACTTTAGCCAAAGCTATTGCTAGCGGTTTACCATTGGGATTAATGGCTGCAAGAGCTGAGATAATGAATTGGGAAAAAGGTGCACATGCAACAACTTTTGGCGGGAACCCTGTTGCATGTGCTGCTGCCGTCGCTACTATAAACGTTATAAAAAGAGAAAAATTGCTAGAAAGGGTTAAGATTATCGGAGAAAAACTTTTGAAAAGATTTGAGGAAATGAAAGACGAATATGAACTAATAGGTGATGTAAGAGGAAAAGGGTTTATGATTGGCATTGAGCTTGTTAAAAATAAAAAGACAAAAGAATATGCTGTAAAAGAAGCGCATGAATTAATTGTAAGATGTTGGAAAAGAGGATTGCTTTTAATCACGGCCGGCCGTTCGGTAATTAGGATTGCTCCTCCGTTAAATCTAGAAGAAAAATACATAGATAAAGGCCTAGAGATATTCGAAGATGAAATAAAAAAGATAGTCCATGAAATATATTAACCAACCCCTTTGTTTCGAGTGGAAAAGACAATTAATTTAATGGCATTTTCGGTTATCTATTGTATATATTAACTTTTTATATATCAAATACTTGATTCCAGTTGAAATGAAGGGGTTCTTTTTTAGATTTATTTATAAGTACAATTAAAGTATATAATGGCTAAAGCGGGGTGGGAAAGCCAGGCATTCCGCCGGGCTCATAACCCGGAGGTCGGTGGTTCAAATCCACCCCCCGCTATATTCTTTAAACATGGTAACCCTCAAAGAACTTCTGAAAGATAAAATTCCTCAAGAATATATTGATCTTATACCTACTAGTTTTGACTTAATAGGGTCTAAGACCGGCCAGGTTATTGTAATAAGAATAGACGAAAAATTAGAAAAGTATGAGCAATTAATTGTAGATGCCATCTTAAAAATTCATAAAAAAGTTAAAGCAGTTGTTAAGCGATCAGAACAAAGAAAAGGAGAATTTAGGTTATATGATTACAAGCTATTATTCGGTTCTGACACAGAAGTGGTTCATAAAGAGTATGGCTATTTAATAAAATTGGATCCTTTAAAGGTGTATTTCTCCCCAAGAGACGCAGAGGATAGAATTGATATAGCTAAGTCAACCAAGGCCGGCGAGTTTATAATTTATATGTTCTCAGGAGTTGCACCCTATGCTATAGCCATTGCAAAATTCAATCCTAATATCGATAAAATAATATGTATTGAGAAAAATGAGATTGCTCATAAGTATGCTTTAGAAAACGTTAGATTGAATAAATTGCAAAACAAAATAGTTTGCATAAATGCAGATGTGAAGGATGTATATTCTTCTTTCATGGGAAAAGCTGATAGGGTTTTGATGACTTTACCACTCGGTGCTTATGAATACTTAGACCTAACATTACCGCTTTTGAAAAGTGAAGGAGGCATTATACATTTTTATCATATAGGCGAAGAAGAAAATATGTTCGGAGAAGCTCTTAAAATAATTGATCAAGCATGCAAAAAGAATTCCTATGAATATTTAGTAATAAAAGAGAAGATAGTGAACGATTATGCCCCTAGGAAATATAAAATTAGGATAGATTTCTTTGCTAGAAGGCTATTATAGCCATAGTGATTTATTTTATTATGAATCTGAAGGATTACGAAAAGAGACCAATTTATCGCTTGATACAAAAAGGAAATTACGATCCTTTAACTAGAACTGTTAAAGCAATAAAAGGTTATGATTTGAATGTAGATAGCAAAGATTGGTTTATCGAAGCACCACTACGCATGCTATTTAATGTTTTAGATCAAGAAGTTGCAAAAGATCCTAAAAATTTAATTGTTTATGGCGGTACAGGAAAGGCTGCGAGAAATTGGGAATGCTTTGAAACTATCGTTGATACTCTTCTCACAATGGAAAAAGACGAAACCCTTATAATTCAAAGTGGCAAACCTGTTGCTGTATTCAAAACTTATACCCATGCTCCAAAAGTCTTAATGTCAAATGCAATGCTAGTTCCAAAATGGGCTGATTGGCAATATTTTCTAGAATTAGAGAAAAAGGGATTAACCATGTATGGTCAAATGACTGCAGGAAGCTGGATGTATATTGGCACTCAAGGCATACTACAAGGAACATATGAAACATTCGCTACTGTTACAGAACAATATTTCAATGGAAGTCTTGAGGGCCGTTTTGTATTGACAGCAGGTTTAGGAGAAATGGGAGGAGCTCAACCTCTTGCAATAACGATGAATGGTGGTGTCGCGTTAGTAGTTGAAATAGATAAGAAGATGATTGAAAGGAGAATGAGGTATGGTTTTCTTGACACATGGACTGACGATATCGAAAAAGCTCTCGATTTAGTTTATTCATATCTTGCAAGAAGAAAACCTATTTCTATAGGTCTCTTAGGCAATGCTGCAGATGTATATGATACTCTTGCAAAAAGAGGCATAAGGCCAGATGTGGTAACGGATCAAACGCCTGCGCATGATCCTTTGAGCTACATTCCAGAAGGGTTAACTATTGAGGGAGCTGAAGAATTGAGGAATAGAGATCCTGATGAATATAGAAAGTTAGCATTGAAAAGTATAAGAAAACAGGTCGAAGCAATGGTTAAATTCAAAGAAGCAGGCTCAATAGTTTTCGAATACGGAAATAATGCAAGGAGAATGGCATATGAAGCAGGCTTCGATAAGGCTTTCTCTTTTCCCGGCTTTATACATGCATTTATTAGGCCTCTTTTTGCTGAAGGGAGAGGGCCTTTTCGCTGGGCTTCTTTAGTTGGAGAAGTAAAAGATATTCAGAAGTTAGACGATATGGTACTATCTGAATTCGGTTATAACAAGAAAATAGTTAGATGGATAGAAAATGCACGCACTAAAGTTAAGTTTCAAGGACTTCCTGCAAGAGTTTGTTGGCTTGGTTTAGGGGAAAGAGCAAGATTCGCAGAGATAGCAAATTCTATGGTTAAAAAGGGCGAAATAGGGCCAATTTGGATCGGAAGAGATCATCTTGATTCAGGCAGCGTTGCCTCACCTTATAGAGAGACAGAAGGAATGCTTGATGGAAGCGATGCAATAGCAGATTGGCCAATTTTGAATGCTCTACTTAATGCTGTAGCAGGGGCTGCATGGGTTGCATTGCATCATGGCGGAGGGGTAGGAATCGGTTACAGTATTCATGCAGGTGTAAACGTTGTTCTAGATGGATCAGAACATGCCAGAGAAAGAGCTATCAAAACCTTAACTACAGACCCAGGCCTAGGGGTGATTAGGCATGCTGATGCAGGTTATACAAAAGCAAAAGAAGTCGCTAAAAAGCATGGCATAAAGATGCCTATGCTAAGAGAAAGTGAGAATTTACATCTTCAAACCTAAGATATATCCAATATTCACTTTTCATACTGCTGAGTTAATATTAAATGAATTAAGCAAAGGAAAGAAAGAAATCTATGTTAGCTTAGATCTCGGTAAAACGTTTTCAATTCTACGCTTAGAAGATAACAAACTCAGATTTAAGAATTACGAATGTGATATTGAAGAAATCAAGGAAATATACGCACGTTCAGATGAGACTGAATTATATGCTTGGATAAACAGATCGTTTTTTCCTTTAAAATTCTTCAAGAATAAATTTTACAAACTGAGAAATGTTAAAGAAGGGGCTCCTACACTAGAGATCAATGGAATTCATATGCATAGGATTAAAGAAATAAACCCTTGGGAAGATGCGAAACAAAAAGTCGAAGCCTTGAATATTACAAAGAAGGATAGGGTGCTAGATATAGGAACAGGATTAGGTTATACTGCAATAAACGCCTACGTGAAGGGTCCTGCAAAGTTAATCACGATAGAAAAAGAGCTAGAAGTTTTGAAAATTGCAGAATTTAACCCTTGGTCAAAAGAATTACAAAAAATACCAATAGTTCTAGGTGATGCTTTTGAAATTTTAGATGACTTAGAAAAAGAATATTTTAATAAGGTAATTCACGACCCTCCTACTTTTTCTATTGGTGAAGAATTGTATTCCTTAGAATTTTATAGAAAGCTCTACAATTTTCTTCCTAAAAAAGCATTGGTTTATCATTATATAGGTTATCCTTCAGAAATAAGCGGTCTCAAAAAAATTAGAGGCAATATATTATCGCGTTTAAAAAAAGTTGGTTTCGCTATTTTAAGAGAGGTCAATTACGGATTTTTGATCAAGAAGTAAGTATTTACTGAAAAAGTACTTTAAACTAAATTGTTTATTAATTCCTAAACTTTCTCTTTCAGTAGGTTTGGTTAAATGTCTTCTTGCTCGAGGAGGTGGAATGAAAACCTGTCCTTCTTTAAGAGGTCTATCTAGTTCAATAGCTAGATCAAATTCAAACGGAATTTTAACATTACAATTTTCACACTTCAAGCCTTTACCTATTCCGTTGCTTTTCATTCTCACTCCGCATTTGGGGCATGGAGGTCTTTTTTTTATGTAGGTAGCTTTGAGAGATAATATTTCTATTCTTTCAGAATTTATAACCAAAAAATCTTTTTCGACATCTTTTATCCCCCCTCCTATAATTATCTCATCTCCTTCTTTTAGCTGTCTTGCAATTCTATTCATTTCACCACTCTCTCTGTATACAAGTAATTTTGCTTTTTTGTTGCCTATACTTGCTTCGATTATTACATGACCTCCTTTTGTTATCCTTGGCTCCTCAATAATTTTACACTTTTCATAAATTACTGAATATTTATCAAAACTTTTAATATGCTTTGCCAGGGTTAAATGAACATCAGTTCCTTGGTTTGTCTTGAAAATTATCCATCTTTCAGCATCTACATTTAGATATCTATAAGCTTCGATTAGTTTATCTGGATCCTTTCCCCTAATTCCTACTATAACAGGATCTTTACCATGAGGCGTTATTAATATTCTCCTTTTTTCTTCGTCTAAATTTTGAAAAGTATAATCTTTGAATATTTCGTCCATAGCCTTAACTTTTTCATAACTTAAATTTCTCAGCTTACTTTTTTCAGAAGGGTTCCTGTAAGATAATAATTCATACGTATATTCTTTCAAATCTGCGCCTATCGCGGCTAATGCACCTATTAAACCTCGCTTGCTTCTCAATGCATAGTATTTAATGTTTAATTTTTTTGCTAATTCGATTGCTTCTTCGGTTTTAATTTCTTTAACGAGTGATTTATAATAGAAATTCTTAAGAGATCTATCTACTTCCTCTTCGCATATTGCTAGAACAGGATTTGGTTTATCTTGTCTTTCATCCTTCAATTCTTTACTTATCTCTTCGAATTTAGAAATAATCTTTTCGATTAAGTTATGATCAGCTCTTATTTCAAATGATACTGAAGCGTTTCCTCTAGTTTTATAAGGAATGTAAGGATTAAGCCTTATCAAGTATGGAAAATCTAATATTTCAAAACCGCTTTTTATTACCTCTTCAATAAGCAACGTAGCAACATAAGTGGTGCAATAACCAAAACTCGTATCTGTATCATCTAAACCTATTTTGAATACTTTCACAATCAATTTTAAATCAAAAATGAAATTAAAATAAATTGGGTGCAAGGTGTATTGAACGCCTCTCGGGCGCAAGCCTGAGGAAAGTCCTCTGTCGCTAGGGGGTTTGCGATGCCGTAAGGCATAGGCCGAAAGGCCTGGTAGACCACAGAAATGGCACGAGCATGGCTGGGTGTCTATGATGGCGATGCTACTTCGGCAACGAAGTAGCTAGCTTGAGTATAGCCATTGCTCGGTGAAACATGATCCCCCGCAAAGACAAAGGTCGGGGCGAGCAATGAGCACCCCCTATGAGCTCTCCGACCGACTAGATGAATGGCGTTGAAACAAAAAGAGGCTTACAAATACACCTTGCACCTTTTTTAAGTTTCTCTTATTATTCTATTTATGGTTTCGATTTTGATCACAGGCGCTGCGGGCTTTGTCGGTTCACATGCAGTAGAAGAATTTTCTAAAAAAGGTTATGAAATATTAGGCTGCGATAATTTGAGTAGGAAAAGGCTTCTTAGAAAAGAACTGATAAGAGAGGACTATAACTGGAATTATATCGCAAAATTACCTAATGTCAAGCTTTTCAAAGTTGATATAACAAATTTTGAAGAGTTAAAAAGATTACCTAAAGCAGACGTAATAATTCATTGTGCAGCACAAGTAGCCGTAACCACTTCAATAGAAAATCCAAGAGAAGATTTTTTGATAAATGCTTTAGGAACATTCAACATTCTAGAGCTTGCAAGATTAAATGACTCCTTATTGATTTTCACCTCAACAAACAAAGTTTATGGCGACAATGTGAATAAAATTCCTTTGAAAGAAGGCGAAAAGCGCTATTATATTGCCTCTAGTTATTATGAAAAAGGAATTAATGAAGAATTTCCAGTAGATTTAACTGCCCACACTCCTTATGGTTCTTCAAAGCTTACTGGCGATATATATGTGCAAGATTATGCGCATACTTATGGATTAAGAACATATGTATTGCGCATGAGTTGCATATATGGTGAAAGGCAATTTGGTGTCGAAGATCAAGGTTGGGTTGCTTGGTTTGTTATTGCAACTCTTACAGGAAAAGAAATAACGATATACGGTAACGGAAAACAGGTTCGAGATTTACTTTACGTGAAAGATTTGGTGAAGTTAATGGAAATTCTAATAAACATGAAGCCAAAAAGCGATGTCTTCAATATAGGCGGTGGTTTAGAAAATTCTGTTTCTCTATTGGAACTTTTAGATAAAATAGAGAGTAAAACCGGAAAGAAACCTATGATAAAATTTTCTTCATGGAGACCTTTTGATCAACTTCTTTATATTTCAGACATTTCCAAAATAAATAAAATAACAGGTTGGAAACCTGAGCATAATGTGGACAAAGGATTGGAAAAAATGATAAATTGGGTTAATTCAAACATTGAATTATTTATATAATGGGCCGGATGGGATTTGAACCCATGACCTTCCGGTTATCAGCCGGACGCTATAACCAGGCTAAGCCACCGGCCCTATACAATATTGCTGTATTGCCTATTTTAATATAAGCTTTAATCTAGCTAAAGTTTTTATATTCCTTTGTTAAAATAATTAGTGCTGACTATAGGGGCGGTGTTAATACTGACTTAGCAATTCCGCTGAGGATGAGGTATTAACCTCCACCTATAGTCAACAGAAATGAGGACCTAACTAAATAGTTAGGTCCTAGGGAAGTCATCCTCAGAATATGCGGCTGACCCCGGTTGATCCTGCCGGACCTGACCGCTATCGGGGTGGGTAGCCATGCAAGTCGGCGTGGCAGGGGTTATCAGCTGCCACGCGGCGTACGGCTCAGTAAAACGTGCTCAAACTACCCTCAGGTCCGGGACAACCTCTGGAAACGGAGGATAATCCCGGATAGGTAAGGAGTCTTGGAATAGCTCCTTACCTAAAGGCGAAGGGCCGACTGCTCTTCGCCGCCTGAGGATGTGAGCACGGCCTATCAGGTAGATGGTGGGGTAACGGCCCACCATGCCTAAGACGGGTACGGGCCGTGAAAGCGGGAGCCCGGAGATGGGTTCTGAGACAAGAACCCAGGCCCTATGGGGCGCAGCAGGCGCGAAACTTCTGCAATGCGCGAATGCGCGACAGAGTCACCCCGAGTGCCGTCCGCTGAGGACGGCTTTTGCCCTGTGTAAAAAGCAGGGCGAATAAGCGGGGGGCAAGTTCTGGTGTCAGCCGCCGCGGTAATACCAGCCCCGCGAGTGGTCAGGACGATTATTGAGCCTAAAGCGTCCGTAGCCGGCCTCGTAAGTCCTCCCTTAAATGGCATGGCTCAACCATGCCGCTGGGGAGGATACTGCGAGGCTAGGGAGCGGGAGAGGCGGGTGGTACTCGAGGGGTAGTGGCAAAATACGATAATCCCTCGAGGACCACCAGTGGCGGAGGCGACCCGCTAGAACGCGTCCGACGGTGAGGGACGAAAGCTGGGGGAGCAAAAGGGATTAGAGACCCCTGTAGTCCCAGCTGTAAACGATGCGGGCTAAATGTTGGGTGAGCTTAGAGCTCACCCAGTGTTGCAGGGAAGCCGTTAAGCCCGCCGCTTGGGGAGTACGGTCGCAAGACTGAAACTTAAAGGAATTGGCGGGGGAGTACCACAAGGGGTGGAGGCTGCGGTTCAATTGGAGTCAACGCCGGAAACCTTACCAGGGGCGACAGCAGGATGAAGGTCAGGCTGAAGACCTTACCAGACGAGCTGAGAGGAGGTGCATGGCCGTCGCCGGCTCGTGCCATGAGGTGTCCGGTTAAGTCCGGCAACGAGCGAGACCCCCGCGCCCATTTGCTAAGGCGGTTCTCTGAACCGCCTGCACTATGGGCGGACTGCCGGCGCAAGCCGGAGGAAGGTGGGGGCTACGGCAGGTCAGTATGCCCCGAAACCCCTGGGCTACACGCGGCCTGCAATGGGCGGGACAATGGGTTCCGAACCCGAAAGGGGGAGGCAATCCCAGAAACCCGCCCTCAGTCGGAATCGTGGGTTGCAACTCACCCACGTGAATCGCGGAATCCCTAGTAATCGCGCGTCACTATCGCGCGGTGAATACGTCCCTGTTCCTTGCACACACCGCCCGCCGCTCCACCCGAGCTGAACCTGAGTGAGGCGCAGTCCTCGTGGCTGTGACGAACTCAGGTTCGGCAAGGGGGGAGAAGGCGTAACAAGGTTGCCGTAGGGGAACCTGCGGCAGGATCACCTCTAAGTTAGCCGCATATTCTGAGGATGACTTCCTCATGCTCATCTCTCATCTTTATGAGACTCGAGAGTTAATTCTCGAGTTGAAAGGTCGAGCAGGCTCTGCCTGTAATGAGGCTACGCATAACCAAAGGCACGAGGTATAGCGTTTATTCGCACAGACGCCTCCTGGTGGATGGCTCGGCTAGGTAGCCGATGAAGGGCGCGGCAAGCGGCGATATTCCGCGGGTAGGCGCAAGCAGCCTTTGATCCGCGGGTCCCCGAATGGGAATCCTGTAGCGGGTTTAACCCGCTACGTCCCCAAAGGGACGGGAACCCCCCGAACGGAAACATCTTAGTAGGGGGAGGAAGAGAAACCAATTGGGATCCCCTGAGTAGCGGCGAGCGAAAGGGGGAGAGCTCAAATCGAATCCTTACCAGATGATGGTAGGGGGATGTGAGGTTATGGAGTAATCCAAAATCCCTAATCCAGCTAGCGGAAGTGGGCTGGAACGCCCCCCCTTAGAGGGTGAAAGGCCCGTACGCGAAAGCTGGATGGGATTGATGAGGATTACTCCAGAGTACCATACCTTGGTTTTGGTATGGGAAGTTGGGGGGCACCAACCTCCAAAGCTAAACACTCACCTAGACCGATAGCGCACCAGTACCGTGAGGGAAAGCTGAAAAGCACCCCGGGAGGGGTGTGAAAAGAGCCTGAAACCAGGAGGCTACAGGCGGCATGGGCTGAAAGAAATGAGGAGCTCAGCTCTGATCAGGCTCATGCCTTACGTCTAGAAACACGGGCCAGGGAGTTCACGGTTGTGGCGAGTCTAAGGGGTTTAACCCCGAAGGCGTAGGAAACCCGAGTCCTCGCAGCCCATACCTCTATGCAATATGCATGCTCTAAACCGGATTCATGAAGGTTTAGGGTATGTGTATTGCACAAGTATGGGTGAGGAGGAGGGTCCTAATAGGGCCTAAGCCACAACCGTGAGACCAGAAACCGAGCGATCTAGGCCTGGGCAGGGCGAAGCTGGGCGAAAGCCCAGTGGAGGCCCGAATAGGGGTGCTGACGTGCAAATCGCTCCCCTGACCTGGGCCTAGGGGCAATAGACCAATCAAGCTCGGTGATAGCTGGTTCCCCCCGAAGCAGGTCCCAGCCTGGCCTCCCCAGAGATGCGCCAAGGTGTAGAGCACCAATTGCGGGCTGAGGGTCGAAAGGCCCTCACCTGCAGTTGAACTCCGAAGCCTTGGCGATCGAAGAAGGGGGGAGACGGGTTTCGCGGGATAAGCCTGCGAGCCGAAAGGGGGACAACCCAAACCGGAGTTAAGGCCCCTAAGTGCCGGTTAAGTGTCAAGCCCAAAGGGCGTCACCGTCCTGAGACAGCCGGGAGGTAGGCTTAGAAGCAGTTAACCTCTAAGGAGTGCGTAACAGCTCACCGGCCGAGGACGGTGGCCCCGAAAATTGACGGGACTTAAACCGGCCGCCGAGACTCCGGGGCATGTCTCGAGGTGAGGCATGTCCGGTAGGGGGGCGGTATGGCCGGGCAGAAGCTGGGCCGTGAGGTCCAGTGGACCGGCCATATTCGCGAATCCTGGCAGTAGTAACAGCGAAGCCGGGTGAGAATCCCGGCCGCCGGAAGGGCCAGGGTTCCTCGGCAATGCGTCGTCAGCCGAGGGTTAGCCGTTCCTAAGGGTGCTCTTCACCTGGGCACCCGAAAGGGAAAACGGTTAATATTCCGTTGCTGGGGGTTTACGTTTCGTGGCAACACTAAGCCACGCTCCAGACGGGTAGGGGTAGGCTGTGCAGGGCCGTCGCCCTGTTTAACTCGCGAAGCACACGGAGTGCCGTAATGGCGAGAAGTGTGCGAAGCGAGGAATAGCCTCCCGTATGGGGGGTACAGCCGATCCCCTGCCCCCGTGAAAATGGAGCGTGGAAGGATAACCCCCAAACGTACCTAGAACCGACACAGGTGTCCCTGGCTGAGAAGGCTAAGGCGTCTCCGGGTACCCCAGGCCAAGGAACTAGGCAAATTGGCCCCGTGGCTTCGGTATAAGGGGTGCCTAGGGATCTGGTCTCAAGACTGGATCCCTAGGTCGCAGTGACAAGGAGGTCCCGACTGTTTAATAAAAACATAGGTTCCCGCTAGCCCGAAAGGGTGAGTACGGGAGCTGAATCCTGGCCACTGGCGGTACGCGAACCCCGGGTTCAACCGGGCTAAGCGCCGCTGAAGGCCGGGAGTAACTCTGACTCTCTTAAGGTAGCCAAATGCCTTGTCGGGTAAGTTCCGACGTGCATGAATGGATCAACGAGGGCCTCACTGTCTCGGCCTGGGGCCGGGTGAACCTGCAACCAAGTGCACAGTCTTGGGACCCCCGACGGGGCGAGAAGACCCCGTGGAGCTTTACTGCAGCCTCAGGTTGCGGTTTCATTCCCGTTGCGTAGAGTAGACGGGAGTCAATGAAGCATGATCTCCGGGTCATGTGGAGACGAAAGTGAAACACCGTCCAACGGGTGTGAAACCGCTTAGCTGGGCGAAAGCCCAGCGACAGCCTGAGGTGGGCAGTTCGGCTGGGGCGGCACGTCCCCGACAAAGAATCGGGGGCGTCCAAAGGTCGGCTCAGGTAGGTCAGAAACCTACCGTGGAGGACAAGGCCAAAAGCCGGCCTGACTGGTTCCCTAACTGCACGGGAACCAGGGGCGAAAGCCTGGCCTAGCGAACGCTCATGCCCCCTTTGGTGGGGGCTGGGCATGACGGAAAAGCTACCCCGGGAGTAACCGGCTCGTCGCGGGCGAGAGCCCACATCGACCCCGCGGTTTGGTACCCAGACGTCGTCTCTCCCCATCCTGGGGGCGCAGCTGCCTCCAAGGGTAGGGCTGCCCGCCCGTTAAAGGGGACCGTGAGATGGGTTTAGACCGTCGTGAGACAGGTCGGTCTCTACCTGTCGGGGGTGTTGGCTATTTGAGGCGAAGGCGTTACCAGTACGAGAGGAACGTAACGCCGCCGCCTCTGGTGAACCGGCTGTCCGATAGGGCAAGCCGGGTAGCCACGCGGTAGGAGCTAAAGGCTGAAAGCATCTAAGCCTGAAGCTCCCGCCGAGACTAAATAGCCAATCCCGCTGGCCAAAAGCTGGCGGGACGAGGCCTCCCGTAAAAGACGGGGTTGATAGGGCGGGGGTGTAAGCACCGAGACCGAAAGGTCGAGGTGTTTAGCCCACCGCTACTAATCGGCCGAGGCGAATAAACGCTATACCTGCCAAATTTGGTTATGCGTAGCCGAAAAATTAAAGAATTCTGAAATTTATAAAATATTAAGACTTAAATTATAATTTTAAATCTTTTTTAATCCATTCTATTTCTTTTTTCAAACCTTCTTCAATAGAAACTTTTGGTTCCCATCCTAGAATTTCTTTAGCTTTCTTGTAGCTTCCCACAAAACGCATTATATCACCTTTTCTAGGGGGCAAATATTGCTTACTTGACTTGCTATTACACAATTTTATTATTAAATCAGCAAGCTCATTCAAGGTTAAACCTCTACCTGTCGGTAGTAGAAACGTTTCACCAATTGCTTTTTCAGCTTTTTCAATAGCCAGTATATATGCTCTTGCAGTATCTAAAACATAAGTATAATCTCTTACTTGATTTCCTGTGCCATAAATTGGTATTGGTTTATTTTCAAGAGCAAGTTTTATCCAATATGCTATGAAATTATACCAGCCTCCCATCCAGTAAGGCTGTCTTGGACCATAAACATTGCTCGGTCTTAAAATTATGAATTTCATTCCATACAATTCACGGAATATTTTACAAAGCAATTCTCCATAGATTTTATGCGTATTATAAAATGTTGTTGGATTATATGGAAAGTTCTCGTCAGCAATCATACCCTCAGGAATGTTACCATGAACGCTTCTACTGCTTGTATATATTATTAATGCATTATCGTTGTATTTTCTACAAGTTTCGAATAAATGAAAAGTTGATAAAGCATTTCGCTTGAAATCCTCTTCTGGATAATCAACTGAATAAAAAGTTGAAACCTGTGCTGCGCAATGAATTATGACATCGAAGTCTTTTATGTCATCTTTATTAATCTCATGAACAGCTTTAACTTTTAATTTAACATTTGCAGGTAAATTTTCTTTCCTTCCTGCTGATAGGTCATCAATTACGCTGACTTCGTATTCTTTCTCGATTAGTAAATCAACAACATGACTTCCTATGAAGCCTGCGCCTCCTGTGACTAATGCTCTTTGCATAGAACTCTAAAAAATTAGGAGTATATATTTATTAGCTAAGAAATATTTCTATATCGCCATTTGAATATATCTTAGAATATTTGTTCAATTCATCATTCAAATTCTCAATTTTTTCTCCTTTGCTGAACAAAACGTAACCGTTATTATTCATCTGTTCGTATACAAAAATGAAATATCCTCTCTCTATGTTTTTATGATAGTATAAATAGTCATAACCTTTTATAACTTCACTAGATAGATTGAAGTAGGCTAAAATTTGGTTAACTTTCATGTCTCCTATTATTTTTGCATCTTTATCTGCATGTGAAGCAAACCATTTTATTCCTTCGAATTCTCCTTGAAAATATAACCATTGATATCCCGAGCCATTAATTTGTAAAGGATATATTGCTATATTCTGAGCGATGAAGAGAATCAAGATGAAGCCTAAAATGATTGTTCTTAATTTTCTTTTATAATTTAGAATTCCTATGGCTACTAAAGGAAATAGTGTGGGAAACAAAAAATCTAATAATCTTGAAGATAAAAAAGTAGCTTCAATATAGCTCGATGCAAACACCTCATAAAAATAGAATGCCAAGAAAGGAATAGGTAACGATAAGAAAAATACTCTGTTTAAGTTAGATATTGATTTGTATCCTTTCGAAGCAAAATATATCATTATAATTCCTAAGAGAAATGAAGAAAGGAAGAAAGGATTTGTTAAGATGGAAACATCTAAAAGATCGAATGTGTAAGATATATATGCTGCAAGTATAATTACGAGCATGAAAAAGATCACGCTTATATTTCCTTTTGTTTCACTGTTTATTATCTTTAGTTTCGTGAATATATACAAGAAGAATATTTGATATGCGCTAAATATTATAACTTCGCTAGAGCTAGTTATCCCAGTAACCTTTAAATTGCTTATAAAATTATAGTAAAACAATCCTAATATTGCTGAAATAGCCAATAAAATTATTGGCAACCTATTTATCCTTTTATTATGTATAGTACAATAAATAGTGTAAGAAGTGAAAAAGAATATTAATGGTAAAATTAGATTTAAATAAGAAAAATGATGAGAGAAAAGTAATGCTATTGTAGAAATTAAGAAAATTATAGAATATTTTTTATTCTTTAGTGCTAAATAATAACTGAAAATAGAAATATAGAAGAAAAGTATTGCGAATGTCTCTTTAGTAACACCTGCTGTAAAGAAAACATTATAGCCAGATACTGATAGCAATAACGAAGCTATTAATGCTATGTTTTGATTAGTAATTCTAGCAAGTAGCAAATAATAAATTCCTATGGCAAAAGAACTTAATAGAGGAAATAAGATAGCCATCAATTCTAGTATATTTGCATCTATCACTTTCGCTAAAATCGCACTGAATAATTGGCTTGCAGGCCAATTTGCTTCATAATTATTAACTTCTTGAGTTAGATATCCTTTTTGTATAATAATTTCCACATTTTTTATTAGTGACCAAGCATCTGTAGAAAAAGGAAGATTAGTAATAAAGTAAAATCTTATCCTCAATATAAAAGAGATTAATATTATTATAAGAAATATTATACTATTTTTTCTCATTGTATAATAATAAAACAATAGATGTTATAAAAACAAATATCAAACTAGATAAGATAAAATACGGTTGAAATTCTATTACTAGATAATGACCGAAGATATTAATAAAAGATATATAATCAAAAATATATGAAAATATGTATATTATTATTATTGAAATAACTATACTGAATGTAAATAATAAAATCCAACCTTTTAAAGAATATTTTAATATTTTATTTTTGTTCGCACCAATGTATTTCATGATCTTTTTCATTGAATCTAACTCTCCCGAATAGTATTCAATTATGTTTAAAAGAATAAAAAAACTCATTATTATTATAATTAATACAAAGCCAATCAAGCTGTATTGTGTCAAGCGAATTTCTTTTGTTAAAAATTCTTCCATGCTAGTTGGAGCTGATTGTATTTTAAGATTTGTATAATTTATGTTCGAACCTATTAAAAATTTGATCAAGATGTTCTCTTTTATATTACTCGGTTGTGCTTTAATGATCTCTTCATACAATGTATTGCTATCTATATTGGTTACTTTTACGCGGAAGTATGAAACGTAGTCCCAGCTAAGACCCGCAAGTGTGCTTCCAACATGAAGAGGAACTAGAACTTCTTCATCTAGCGAATTATCTGCTTTAAATACACCTATCAATTTTAATTGAAGAACTTCATCTGTGCCTATGCTTTTAATAACTATACTTTCGTTAATTTTCAAGCCTAATCTTTCAAAAAGCCTGTAGCCTACAATCATGCTAAAAGAATCGTTTAAAGATAATGATCTTCCGTATAATATTTCTATTTTTTCTATTTTTGAAAACAATGAAATATCTACACCTCTTACAGTAACTAATTCATTCTTGATTAAGGCTATTGCAATTACTTCCGGGCTTACTGCTTCAACGCCATTAACACTTGCTATCTTGCTAAAAAGACTGGCGGGCAATCTACTTGTTGCTGGCGTTCTCGCATTTCTATCATATATCAATATTTCTGATGAGTTCTCACCTACAAAACTAGTTATTGAACTATATGTACTTTCTATAAGAATTAAAGAGGTTAAAGGAAGTAATAAATAAAAGGCTAAAATGATTGAAATTAAAAAAAGTTTAGAAACAGGATATTTCATTCAAATAGCCTCATTATTTCCTTTCTCAACCATAGCAAGCTTGCCAAGTAACCTAGCATTAAACCTATGAGAGCAAAAGAAGAGTTTTGGAATAATACCGTATAATCTAATTCAAGAGAGAGTGGTATGTTAGTTAGTGCTGACATGAATTTAATAAAAGATGAAGCAAATATAATTCCTATAGAAACTCCGAATATATATCCCATAATTCCTATAGAAATTCCTTCTAAAAGAATTGAAAGGAAGATTTTCTTTCTTGTCATCCCCAGAGAAAGCAAAATTGCATAATAGTTCTTCATTCTCCTCAAATTGTTAACTGTAAATAAGAAAGCCAATATAGATATTGCGAGTAGCAGAAATATTGTCCATACATTCAAAACCTCAATTGGACCTGAAAAAACTTTATCAATAATTTCATCTCTTTCGTTCGTGATTATCTTAAATTTGTTTCCGAATCTTTCGCTAAATGATTTTGCTAAATTCTGTTCTTTTATATTCGAAATTATTATTGCATAGCTAATTTTATTGTTTAATTCTTTAAACATTTTCCATATATAATCTAAACTTGAAATAATTGAATAGTCAAAACTCGTATAAGAAGTTACTAAACCAACTATTATGAATTTCAATTCTTTATTATTTATTTTTACTTCAATTTCCTTTCCTATAGTAAAATTAAATAATCTAGCTAGAACATTTCCGATAACTATTTCATTATTTATGATTTCTTTCTTTCCAGTAATTTGAAAATTAGGAAAGTTAAAGATCGAAGAATTACTTGCTCTGAATTCAACTTCTGTATTATTTATTCTTGCCTCTAATGATAGAATTGGTATAATATGCTCAGCAATAATTCCTTCAAAAGAATTGTTATCTAGCGTTATATTCGAATCAGAAAAGTTCATAGCAGTCCCATTAAGGAGATAAAATATGTTACTGGCTTGGGGGTAGAGTAAATTATGAAAATGAGCTCCAAGACTTTCAATAATTGCATAAGAAAATACCTGTATAGAAATTAAGAGTGCAATTGAAAGAACTGCTAGAAAAGTTTTGTTCTCTCTTGAGTACAATTTCTTTTTAGAAAGATAGAAAATACCTCTAAACATTAAATTAAAAAGTTAAGAAAAACTTCTTAATATTTTCAATCACATATCTTATTTCTATATCTTCCATGTATGGATGAATTGGCAAGGATAAGACCTGTCTTGCAACCCTTTCACTTATAGGTAAGTTTATTGAATTATATTCCTTATATGCTTTTTGCTTATGAATGGGAATGGGATAGTGAATAATTGTTTCAATTCCGTTCTTCTCCAAGAAAGATTTCAACTCGTCTCTTTTTTCAGTTCTTATTACAAAGTATGAATAAACATGCCTCATATAATTCTTTTCTTCCTGAAATTCTACCAACCCTTCTAATTCTTCTTTGTATATGCTTGCAATCTCCCTTCTCTTAATTATGTATTCTTCAAGTCTTTTCAATTTCACATCTAATATAGCAGCTTGAATTTCATCAAGTCTGCTATTGTATCCAATGAATTCATGATAATATTTCACCTTTTGTCCGTAATTTCTATACATTCTTAACTTTTCTGCTAGATCATCGTTATTTGTCGTTATTATTCCTGCATCTCCATATGCTCCTAGTATCTTTGCAGGATATAAGCTAAAGCATGCTATGTCTCCAAAACTTCCTACTTTTTTATTTTTATATAAAGCCCCATGAGCATGACTTGCATCTTCTATAACCCAAATATTCTTCTTCTTTGCTAAATCGATGATTTCTTCTATTTCGGCAGGCAAACCGAACATGTGATTTACGATAATTGCTTTAGTTTTTTCATTGATCAATTTTTTTATATCATCAGCTCTCATATTATATGAGGACTCTTCTACGTCGCAAAAAACTGGCTTTAAGTCATTCTTTACTATAGCATCTGCCACTGAAATAAAGGTGAAAGATTGCGTTATAACTTCACTTCCTTTAGGTAATTCCAATGATTTTAGAGCTAGGACTAAGGCATCAGTTCCAGAAGCTACACCTATGCCGTGCTTACAACCAATATATTCAGCGAAATTCTTTTCAAATTTCTCAAGTTTTGGGCCTAATATAAATCTTCCGCTCTCTAATACTTCTATTAGTGCTTCATCAATTTCTTTCTTCAATGCTCTATATTCCTTGGTTAAATCAATGAAAGGTATTCTCATTTTTCAAGAGTTACATTGAATTTTTGTTGAAGCCATGCAATTCTTAGTTGTCGCTGAAAATTCCAACCTATCATGAATTTTTGTGTAGTCGGATCTAAAGTCCATAGCTCAAAAATCATTCTGAAATTCTTTCCTTTAAAAGCTCCTACTTGATTTACATCTACAATTATTGATTGATTTAATTGCAATTTCAAATAATATGTCTCATTTATCACTTTGACATTCAATATTTCCCATTCAAAATAAAATAACTTTGTTTCGCCATAGGTGATATAAATAAGCCAGTCGTAGAGTTCTGTTCCATTCGAAGGTGTCCCTAGCGTTGAATTTGGAACAAGTGTTTCATTATTTCCTAGTTTAACAACGATCTTTACTACTTGAGGTGTTCTGAAATAGCTTGCAATACTTATATACCATACAATTTTCTCGTTAATCTTAACGGTGGAATTATTATTAGGGAAAAATTCTCCCGCTTTTTTCTCTTTATTAAGCATGCTTAAAACGAAGAATTCTTCAGCAGGCCTGTTGGTTAATGAAAGATATGCGAATGCTGAATAGATGATCAATACTATTATGAAAAGTGTAAGGAAATTCTTATTCAGTTTCATGTTTTCTTATTCTTACGTATGAATTCAAAATCTTCTTTATTCTTCTGTTGTTAAAAACATTATAAAGAATTATGCTTGCATAAGAAGTTAAAAAAGAAGCGATTGGAACAGTTATGAATGCTGCTATTCTAAGGTTGTTATTATATGACTTAACATCATTTAGATATTCTTGTGCTTTAGCTAAAGCCTGATCAAGTATACTATTTGCTTCAATTAGCTTTTCTTTCGCTAAATTATCCTTTCCATTATAATGTAACACGATTGCCTCGTTGATTAGAGATGTTGCGTTATTTACGATTGATGTTACTTCCCTTACCTTATCATAGTCAAACTTATAATTATTCAATTCTTGAAGCATATCAACGAGCTGGCTCAATTTTATTTGGGCCTGTTGCATTAAATCATCATAATTTAGTTGATTCTGCTGGGATAACAGTAAAAACAATATGATGAGTATCTTTAGGTTCATGGATTAACCTATAAATGATTTTTATTTATATCTATTTCCTTTAAATAACTTCAAAACTAATTGAACCAATAATTCAAGCTTCCTTGCTTTCTTTTAATAATTCCTTTTCTCATTCTTTCTATTGCCCCTCTTACCCGTTCTTCACTGAAATCCATTTCATGAACTAAGAATTCTATCAGACCTTTTTCATCTATATCTCCAAATTTTATTGAAAATTCTTTTAAAACAGGAGGGTTAAGAAAGAAATTCCTTATTTCCTCATAATTATCAGGAAGTTTTTTCCTAATGTTTAAAGGCATATTTTCAATTTTCTTATACTTCTTAATCAACTCAAGAGCTTTCTTTGGGCCTATGCCCTTTATCCCTTCGTTGAAATCTGTACCTACTAATATTGCTAAATCGATTAGCTGTTCTCTATTGATATTTAGTTCTTTATAAACTTCTTCAGCAATCACCAATTCTGGCTTTATAGGTCTCATTATTCCTTTGCTAGGTAAGAATTCAAATCCTTTTATTGAAAGATACCTAACAATTCTTGGAGCTCCAAATAGTAATGCATCGTAATCTTTAGTTGCACATGCCCATGCTGTACCATTTATAGCCATATAAGCAGCTTGAGCTTCAGCTTCGCTAGGAGCTTCGATGTAAGGAATTCCTAACAAATTCAATAATCTTTTTGTGGAGTTTAAAATTTCCTCATCTATCTTTCCAGTAACTACCGCCTTAGAGAAGGCTTTCCTGTAATCTTGCTTTATTAATGCTTCAATCCACGCCTTCATAGCTTTTTCCTTTTCTATTCTTCTTCTTAAAATTTCACCTTTCTTAAGTTCAGGCGGCTTTCCATCAAAGACAAATATTAAGTTTATTCCGTATTCAGAGATCAGCCTTGTAGTTCTGAATAATAATCCTATTAAATGCGATGTAACCTTTCCTTCCTTATTCGTGAAAAGTTCTCCATTCGGCTTCCTTACAAGCGCTAAGAATTGATGTATTTCTATGCTTGCATCTACAGCTAATACTTTATAAGAAAGATCCTTTAAGCTAATTATTTTCCTCTTTACTATAGGAGCTATATTTGACCCCATTAATCATTTCTTTACCAAGTTTATACTTTCTAATTAATGCAAAAATACTCATGAGAATTGTGAAAATTGCCAGTGATACAACTGACTGAATTAACTCTATTTTCACAGTATAGTTCAATATGAAACCAATTAATGGAACAATTGCAATGCTTAACCCTATGCTTAATGCGAATCTTTCTATGAGCGAAACTTCTCTTCTAGGAAATATTAGCTCCATAAGCACATATCCTGGGAAAAATACTATGAATAATGAAGCAACTATTACTCGTACAATATATGTGATGAGCGTGGAAGGGATGATCAATGTAATTAAGACGGTTAAGAAAACGCCTATGAGAACACCATAGAACCAAAAGGTATAATTAATATTCTTCAAATAATCAAAAAAGGTCATATTATTTGGTAAAGCTTCTATGATCTCAATTTTTTCATCCTCTTCCAGCTCGAGCAAGGCTTCAACGACCTCTTTCTCATTTACTTTGAGTTCATTTGCAATTTCTTTTGCTTTAATAATTCCTTTCTTATTTAATATTTCAATGATTTTCTCTTTCAATTCTTCCTTATCCATGAACGACATTATTTTAATACTTCTTCATATATTTCTATTGTCTTCTTCGCTATCTTATCCCAATCTAGGAATTCTTCCGCAAATTTCCTAGCATTCCTAGCTAATTCATTTCTTAAATTTCCATCTTCGTATAATCTAAGCATTGCATTTGCAAGTTCATTTACATCTCCTGGTTTAATTAAAATGCCATTGTATCCATCTTTAATAACTTCTCTCATAACAGGAGTATCGCTAGCTATTATTGCTTTTCCTGAAGCAAGAGCTCTGTGTAGCGGGCCGCTAGGATGCATACCTCCAAGATAAGGCAAAACGAATATATCTGCAGAAGCAAGGCATGAAGGCAAAATTTCATAAGGGATATAGTCTGTGAATATGATTTTCTCTTTATTCTCCGAGGCGATTTTCTTCAAATATTCTAGGTAATTAGTATCTTTTGCGCTTCCTGCAATTACTAGTTTTGCATCTGGCATTTTATGAGAAATTTTGGAAAAAGCTTTTATTAGCACATCATGTCCTTTACCTTGACCTATAAAGCCAAAAATCATAATCACAAAATCATCCTCTAGATTGAATAAAGTTCTAAAAATTTTTGAATCGACATTTGGATTGAAACGAGTTATATCTGCACCGTGATGCATTACTCTGATTTTTTCAGGTTTTATTTTATAGTATTTGATTAACAATTTGGCGATTTCTTTAGATAAAGTAATTATTATATCAGATTTAATGTAGACATTCAAAACGAAAGGTAAGTAATGGAATTGTCTTAAAGTCAATACCTCATGTATCGTGCTAACTAGTCTTTTATTGATGAATAAAGAAAAAAGATAAAAATTTCTAGGGAATGTGAAAGATGCCGTCTGAAAATGAATTATATTGTACCCCTTTTCTCTACAAAGAAACTTTATGTATTTTTGAACATCATAAAAAATAAGCTTGTCATCATTCAATACTCTATAAATATTCTCTTCATCGTGTCCGTTTTTATAAGTTAAAACTCCTACCTCACAATATTTTTTCAAGTATTGTATCAACTCAAATGTATAATCTCCAACACCATCTTTTGCGGGTGGAAATTTTGTTATAAATAATGCTTTAATCATTATCTGCAATCTCTCTATATAGTTTCAAGTGTTGTGCAATCATATTTTCTATTGAGAAGACTTTAGTTCTTTCTTTTATCTTTGTGATTAATTTCGAATATAGATTATCATCAGTAAGGATTCTGTATACTGACTCTGCCCATTTATCTGGATTGAATGGTTCCTTAACAGTTAATTCGGGCTCATTAATAATTTCCTCCATTGCAGTATTAGCGCTTATAAGAACAGGTTTCCAATGCATTATTCCTTCTATCACAGGAAAACCAACACCTTCATAAATTGAAGGATAAACTATTAACTTTGAGATTACATAGAGATATTTTAAATCTTCATGTTGAATCCAATTATATAGCCTTATATAATTATTTAAATTTAAAGAATCTACCAACTCTTTATAATAACTTGCTCTCGTTATAATTATTTTGATTCTTTTCATATTATATTTATCCAATAATATCTTAATTGATTTGATGAAAGTAATAATATTCTTTCTTTCTTCTGCTCCATCTACACATGTTATAAGTATATCACTATCTCTTATTTCATATTTCTTCTGAACATATTTGAGTTTTTCTTCTGATATTTCTTCCTTAGGAAATCCATAATATATAGTAACTATTTTTTCTTGAGGTAATTTGTATAGCTTGCACATTTCTTCCTTGAGTCTAGCTGATACTGCAATTATCTTATCACTCATTCTTGCTGAGACTCTGTAGTTTATTTTCCAATATAGTTGTCTTTCTCTTTTCCTAAAGTATTCTGCATCGATACCGTGAAAAGTGGTTATCACTTTCGGATTTTTGAATATTCTAGGCGCTACGTTATATGCTGGAAAGTGAATTAGATCTATTTGATCTTTTCTCATGAGGGAATAAATTAAAGGGGTTCTCCAAATTATTTTATTATTCGTCTCTCTAATCTCTACGTTATCGAAACCCTTAATTATCTTATCAAGAAGAGTATGGTTGGTATATGAATATAGTACATACCTATTTTCTCTATCGAACTTTATTAAATACTTAATTAAATTCGTAGCATAAATCTTAGTACCTCCTCCTTTTCCATCAACTAATCGAGCATCAATTCCTATCCTCAACATCTATTATGAATTATCAGGAGTATTTTGAACAAAGAACTTTGTTTGTTCTATTATTTTTAAATTTTCAACAGCTCTTGTAATATTAGTCAGCGGTTCTTCTTCTTTTTTTATGCAATCTATGAAATGCATTAATTCTATTTCTAAAGGTTCTTTATCTTCAAGTTCGATCTCTTGAGCAAGCTTATATCTCTCTTTTTCAATTCTTCGAAATTCTTCAATGCTTCCATATCTTATTTCTTCAATTACTCTAGGCGGAAGGATTCTTACATACCTGCTTTCATCTAAAAAATTGACCTGAGCTATAGCTTTTTCTCCGAGAACTGTGGCCAATCTTATTTTTTCTTCAGTCAACCATGAAGATATTGCTATAAATCTGACTTTTTTTTCAGAGAGGCTATCGATAGCTATGAAATCTATTTGTTTTTCTCTGAACAAAGATGCTTTAATCAAATTCTTTATTTCGAATTTTTGCCAATTTAGTAAATAACGTGCAAAACTTAAATCATGTGTAAGCAAATCTTCATTCACCCCTACATGCGTAAATCTGAAAGGATATTTCCCAGACCTTATTGCAAATATTGTCTTAATTTCGCCAAGTATATCTAGATTCTTTTTTAAAGCTCTTGTTGCAGGATCGTAACATGTTATTTCTCCAACCATTACGATGACTTTGTTTTTAGTAGTCTCTTCCAACAATTGCTCAGCTTCTTTAATGTTATCTAGAGTAGTTAGTGGTTTTTCAACGAAGAAATATTTAATGCCCTTTTTCATTGCCTTTCTTATCAAGAGAATATTATTTTGAGGCGGTGTAGCTATTATCAATGCATCTGGTTTTTCTTTATCTAACATTTCTTCAAAATCTTTATAAAAATTGCAATACTTTTCTATCTCTATCCTATTCCTTTCGTCGATATCACAAACAGCTGTCAATTCGCAATGATCTTTAAGCTTCATCAGTACTCTGAAATGGTTTCTTCCCATAACTCCGAAGCCAACTAGATTAATTTTCATAATCTAGATTTCAAAGCCTTTTATATATCCCTAAAACAAAAGAAATTAAGTTTCCGGCATAAGGTATCTCTTTCAAAGAATTCTCGAGGAAGCTTATTTCTGAATCTTTTAAAATCTTTAATCTTTTTGACAATAATATGTATATCGCAAATGATATTAAAATGCAACTAAATAACAAAATATAGAATTGTGCAATTGTAATTATAATTTTGCTTAGTGTCATCCATATAATATATGAAGGTATTATTGATATTAATGCAATTATAAGTATTTTTATTACTTCATTAAATTTTATATCTATATTCAATTGCTTTCTTACGAATCTTAAATAAGGTATATATGAAGGCCATCCTGCTATTAATGCAGAGATCAGTGCTCCGTATATAGAAAACAAGGGTATTAATATAGCATTTGACATGGTCGCGCTTATTGCATAAATTACGGAATATTTGAAAGTCTTTTTAGTATATCCTTGAGACATGACTAAATTTGCTATCGGTATTCCTCCTGCACAATATAGTAGCCAGTAAGCTCCGATCAAGCTCAAATAAAGCCAACCATTGCTATAATAAGGACCGAAGAAAGCTACTATTAGTTCCTTTGAGAAGAAGATCGTAAAAAAAGAAATAGGTGCTACGAAGAAGCTAATTATCCTGATTGTGAAGTTTAAAGCTATGTTTAAATCTTCAGTCTTGTTTAATTTTGAATAATTAATGAACATTAAGCTACCTATTGGATATAAGAAAACATCTATGATTGGATTGAATCTTTGTGCGACTGAGTAGTTTCCTAACTCTGCTGAGCTAGCATATCTCGAAATGAGTATTTCATAAATTCTTGCTGAAGGAATTGTAAGGTAAGCTGAAGCAGCAATAGGAAAGCCAAATCTCAGCATTTCCTTAACTTTATTTAAATCTATTCTAGAAGGTTTGAGGTATTTGAATAATATAACGAATCCAGGTATTGAAGGGATGAGAGGCATTAGTATGAAATAAACAAAAACGAGTCCAAGGAATTGAAAACCAAAATATAATGCTAATGGAGCTACTATAGCTTGAACCAGAGCATATAATATTGTCATAAGACTAAAGACCCAAGTCTTATCAAGTATTATAGTTATACTCTGTAAACTACTGAAAAAGAAATTAAGAATCATATAAATTGCTAAGAAATGAATGTAAGGAATAACCTCTGGTTTAGAATATAGATATACAACTAGAAATTGTCCTAAGAAATAAGTGAATGCTGAATATACTATCCATAGCATTAAGTTGAAGTCGATGTATGACCAAACATAGCTCGAGATTTCTTGGAAATTTCTTTCTTTGAATAATTTTGCGCACTTGTTACTAAGACCGTATCCCATTCCCAAGTCTCCTAGAAGCACAGTAAATTGTGGAATAAGCAATAAAACGAAAAGCCATCCTAAAGGTTCAGAGCTTCCATAAATCCTTGCCAATATTCTTGCGATAATAATTGAACCAATGACATTTAGTAATAGAGAAATTACTCTTCCTGCGAAGACATACGTTACACCTTTTGCATATGATTTGCCTGTCTCTAAAACTTCCATTTCCTCATAGTAGATGAATTAGTACTATTTAAGTTGATCAATCCTAAAAGTATGATTATTCTGTTAAGAAATCCTTCATATACTTCTTAGCTTTATATCATTCTTTTTTGAATTCTAGTTTTCTTTTAGTATGTTTGTGTAGCTTATCTTCTATCACTTCGACACCTATTCCTGACTTTTCAGGTGCTTTTATGGTACCATTCTTTCTTAAGATCCACGGTGGCTCAACTATATCCTCTTCCCAATATCTATCGCTTCCGCTTATATCGTTCGGGTATTTAACATTTGGTAACGTTGCCATCGCTACTAAATGTCCTCTACCTATACCTGTCTCGAGCATACCTCCAATCCATATAGGTATGTTATTACTCATGCTGTAATCATGAATTAGCTTTGATTCGTAAAGGCCTCCAACACGGGCAGGCTTTAAATTAATTACTTTGCAACTTCCTAGCTTTATAGTCGTTTTAACATCGTGTAAGTTCTTAATGCTTTCGTCTAAGCATATAGATGTTTTAATTTGTGATTGTAGCTCAGCATGATCGTATAGATCCTCATAGCTTAAAGGCTGCTCAATCATTAAAAGCTCGTAATTATCTAATTCTTTGAATATGCGCATATGACTTAATGTGTATGCTGCATTAGCATCTACTTGTAAAGGTATATTACCAAACTCCTTTCTAATCAACTTAACTGGATGTAGATCCCAATTAGGCTTTATCTTTATCTTAATTCTTTTATAACCTTGATCCAAGAATTTATTGATCGATTTTAATAAGTTGTTTTCATCGCCAATAATACCTATGCTAACACCGCTTTCAATATAATCTCTCACACCACCTAGTATCTTGTAAAGCGGTTTATCTTCAAGTTTAGCTTTTAGATCCCAAAGAGCTGTTTCAATACCTGCTTTAGCCATCCTATAGCCACGAATCCCTTCAACAGCTTCAATAAAGTCTTTTGGATGTTCTAAGCTTTTTAATTTTAATAGCTTAGGTATTAAGTATTCTTTATATACATACATTGTACTCTCTACAGTCTCATAACTATACCAAGGTCCTTCTTCAACTGGAGCTTCTCCCCAACCAAAGTATCCAGAAGCATCTTCAACTTTAACTATTACTCCATGCCTATCAACAGTCTTACCAAAGCTAGTTTCAAAAGGTGTTTTCAATCTCATAACTATATGGTAAATCTCTACTTTGTTTATCTCCAAGGTAATTCACCGCTTAATATATGTTCTATATCTTCTTTTAATAATACGTAATAGTTTCTTCTAAAGCCTAGTGTATGCTCACTTATGAACTCAACAACTACGTAGTTCAGCTCGTTTATATAACGATTAAATAATTCTCTAAGATCTAATCTCCATTTCATCAGCAATTCATTGTTAGCTCTCAACATGCTTAAGTCTTCAGGTATTTCGATAATCACCAACTTGGAATTACTATTCAAGCTATAACTATTTAATACAGGCAAGCTATTGACAAACCCAACTCTTGTTACAATATCAGCACCTAGTTTAATTAGATTATTTAATGTAGGGGTTTTTAATAAACCCTTCAACTTGCTATTGACTAATTCGCTATTAATCCACCATTCAGCTTCAAATCTATCAGTCGGCATTCCAAAGTTTATGGAATCTCTTAATTCCCCATAGTAATTTATGTAGAACTTCCTAACAATAACACCTAACTTACTAACATTAAACTTAGCATTAGGTGATTGTAAGGGATCATAAGTCCATGCAATTAAATCTATTCCTTTATTAAGCACATATTCTCTCTGCATTAACTTGAGCATATATCCTAAGCCCTTATATCTATACTCAGGAATTACACCGGTCATATGACTATAATGATATAACCTACCTTCATGCGATATAGCTGGAAAACCAAACATGAAACCAACCATTCTGCCAGAATCTTTTTCAAAAGCTCCTAAGACTAAACCGCCTCTTCTATCAATAGCTATCAATACGTGATGTGCTACAACACTACTATAATCTAGCATACCCCAAACTTTTATCTCAGTATTGCTGACCATGCGATATTCTTCCGGATCTTTAAGTCTCCTAATTTCGATAACCTTACCATCAATGATGAATTCCAAGCCTCATCACTAAAATTAAAACTTAGCTCGATTTAATAAAATCCAATTTTAAAGTAGCGATATATTACCAGTTATAGACGAGAGTTTTATTCATTATTTATCACTTTCTGCACTTATGATATTATTCTCTTTATGTATGGCAATTTATTTTTACTACTTCAAATCAAATTTTGCTTCATAAAACTCATACTTAAAGTCCATGCCTATCATTGCATTACTCTACGTCTTTAGTTAATAGCTTAAAGGCTCTTTCAAGTTCCTGCAAACTTCATCTATCTTTTCTCTCAATACTTTCAAGAATTTCAGTTAACTAATGTATGCCATAAGCGTATTGACAATTTCTTCAACATCTGAAGTTTTATTAACTTTGATAGACTCAATTAACTATATTTTTATCCACACCTAAGATGGAAAGGTATATTATTCCATCTATACATTAGCTTCTTCAACTAAATTCTATTTTATGATTATTGTTGAACAAATTTGTTTGGAAGCCTTGATTATTCTACTACTGTTCTCTTCCTATTATTAAATAAATTCCTTCTTCTTTGCAGTTCTCCTTCAAGAAGTTCGCAACTTCTTCGTTGGTGAACTCAACAGATAAAACCTTCAAATATAATTTCTTATTCGTAAACTTCTCAGCAGCTTTTGCAGCAACGTTTAACTTTTCTAATTGATTCTTCGCTTCTTCAATATTGCGCAACGTTACGGTTACTTCGCCTACAATTAATGGATCTGAACAAAATATATCCACCTCTTTATAACCGTCGATTGGCAATGTTACGTTTACTCTTATATCGCAATCTATACCTCTTTCCTTCATTAATAGTTTGATAACTCTACTTGAATAATACTCAAAACCGCCTCCTAGTGCATCACGAATATCTGTAATAGCACTAATGAGCCATTTAAACGTTTTATCAGCGTTCTCCCATCTTTTGAAGTTTTCCTCCCATAATTTAGCATTTTCCTGCCATCTCTTATCGTTTTCTTCCCAACGTTTAAAATTCTCTTCCCATAATCTTGCATTCTCCTCCCAACGTCTATTATTCTCTTCCCAGCGCTTTTCGTTTTCTTCCCAACGTTTAAAATTCTCTTCCCACAACTTAGCATTTTCTTCCCATCTTTTCTCATTTTCTTTCCAACGTTTATCATTTTCCTCCCATCTTTTGAAGTTTTCCTCCCATAACTTGGTGTTATGTTCCCACTTCTTATCGTTCTCCTCCCAACGTTTGTTGTTTTCTTCCCATCTTTTTTCACCTAATCTTATAAGTCTGTTAAATTCTCTTCTAAGCTTTTTCAATTCATCCATTATATCCCTTATCCCCAATAAGCCTAATACCTCATAGCGGAAGCTTTCATCTTCTTTTAAGAGTCTTATTAACTCTTTCCTTATATCGATCGACACTCCAATATATTATATTCATAAAGAGGCATTTAAAGGAAACAACTATTTGTAAGGGAAAAGATGCTGAAAATATATAGCTAGTAAGAATATATCAAATTTATTTTTAAAATTTTAATTAGCTAGATTTTTGCATAATTTTCAAACTATTTTCAAAAAATATCAAATATTTTCTCGCAACATTGTTCCAATCATGCTTCATCGCAATTTCTATGGCTTTTTTAGAATATTCTTCATAGACTTCTTTTCTTGTTAAAAGCTCAACAATTTTTTCAGCCATTTCTATAAGATCGAAATTTTTTATTATAATTCCTCCATCTCTAACTACTTCAGGTATGCTAGCAATATTGAAGGCTACTACTGGCTTACCGCTTGCCATTGCTTCTAAAAATATCAATCCAAAACCTTCAATTATTGAGCATGAAGCAAATACATCACATGAAGAGTAGTAATAAGGCAAATCTTCATCCTTTACAAATCCTTCAAAGAAAACTTTGTTAGCTAAATTCATTTCTTTTGCAAGTTCCATTAAATTATTTTTCTCTGGTCCTTCACCAACGATTACTAATGAAGCATCGATTCTCTTTTGAACATAATTAAATACTCGTATTAGCTTATCTACATTTTTTGTTTTACCTAAAGCACCGACAAATAAAATTACATATTGCGATTTGAATTTCTCTCTAAATATAGGCTTGTTATTAGGATTGAATTTGCTTGTATCAACTCCTTCATGTATTACTTCTATTTTCTCGCTAGGTATTTTGAATGTTTCAATTATCTGTTTTTTTGTAAAATGACTTGGAGCAATGATATAATCTAGTTGTGTCATTTTAGAATAAAGGTTAGCAAAAGGTATTACGAAGAGGTCTTTAATGCTTTTGATATAATCGACGTGATGAGCTAAACCTACTTTTAGCTTCGCGTTAGATAAGAAAGAAAAAGGAGATTGGTTGTTTAACAATAAAACATCGCTATCTAGCTCTAATGTTTTCAACATTGAAGATAAAGAAAAGCTAAGATAATTTAACTCAGCAATACTTGCAATCTTTCCAAGATATAAGGTTGCATCCTTAACTCTGAATATTTCAACACCATCTTTTATATCGTAGCTATTTCCTCCATTCCAGAATGTAGTCACAACTCTTACTTTGCAATTATTAAGAGCTAAATACTTTGAAATGTTCTCAATATGCCTTTCTATACCTGTATAGACTCCTCTTTTAGGATATGGATAAACAGGAGTTGTGATCGTGATTTTTAACATTTCTAAAGCTGATATAGAATTCAAAATTGAAGTGTTTAAAATTTATGTTTTTTAATGCACAAGTTTGTTTAACCTTTGATAAGATGAACGATGTGGGTTAATAAATAGTCATAAATTTTATAATAAATTATGTTATGAAAAATGGGCATATGGTTAGTAGTGATAATTGAAAATGTTAAAAAAGTAAGTCAAGAAGAGATAAATGAAGCCTTTGGAGTTTATGTTTTTGAATATGAAGGTGGAAAAAGTATAACTCCTCAATGGGAATTATTTGAATGGAAAGGTAAAATTTATGCAACTTGGAACTTTCCTCCTAGGGTATTCGATGGAATGTATGAACTTTTTATGTCTTCATTAGAGGGAGATCCCTGGAGTAAAGTAGATGAAGACATAAGAAGGACGTGGGAATCACTTAGAAAATATTTAGCAAGGGTTCGCGAGTTTTTAGGAAATGGCAAAGTATACATAGGAAACGATTTCCTATATTTTTCCAATCCAAATGAAGCCCAAGAATTTGGAGAAGAATTCGTCTTACCTCCTGAAATTCCAGAAGAATTACTGAAAGAACCCGATTTAAATAAATATCCTGAATTGAAGGACGTAAAGGAGCTTGAGCTTTTAATATGGTAATACCGATATTTTGTTAAAGAGCGGCTAACTTCTTCACCATCTTTGTTTTTATATCATATGTATTTACTAATCTTATGTATTTACTAATCTTACCCTACCATGAGTATTCGTTTTATCCTTATTTCTTTAGGTATAACAATTCTGCCTTTTTTGTCAACTTTAACTGAATAATATTCCTCCATTAGTTCCACTTAATTTCCAACATAAAAATTTTTTAATAAAGAAAAGCTGTGCACTCTTCAAGCTTTTGTGTTATTGGATTCACTTTTAAGTTCATTGCTTCAAGTGTTGTTACACCTATCAAAACTTTATCAATTTCTTTGCTGATCAAAACTGGCATTATTCTCTTTTTCCCCATAATTTCAATAGTTGCATGCGCAAGTTCAAGTTCTTCTATTCCTTTAGCTGTTAGGACTTTTACTTTTTCTCCAGTCTTGGAAAGATTTAATTCTTTAGATATTCCTTCAGGAATTACACTTAGGTTAGCTCCGGTGTCTACAAGAGCATTGATTTTAACAGATTTAGTTTGTTGAATATTGCTTAGTATGACTTCTACTTCTATATGTCCCATATTTTATTTTCACAACGATCTATTCGTAATTTTCATACCAATTATAGGCACAAATAGGTTACTTGTATTCATTAAAGAAGCTTCTTATTCTTTCAACGAACTTCTTAACATCCTCTATAGCATATATGACATCTCTTGGAGGCATCCAATTCTCATAGAAATTTTGATGAAGTGAGTTAGCTCTACTCCACAGTCGTCTAATTTCTATATCTTGAAGCTTCTCAGCAATTTCATCAACAAACTGCCAAAGACTAGCATGACCCCTAAGATCTTTTCCTTCTTTTGCGGCTAAAGCTTTGACTATTTGAGCTGCAGCGCCCCAAGCTTTTTCGGATGCTTGGATGTAGTCTTTTTTTGTTAGGAATTCTTCTGCATCTTTCATGTATTTCTCTGATAGTTTTAAATGGATTTCAACTTTTGTTTCAGGATCAAGGGGTTCATTAAGAGCTTTTGACAGAGCCTCTAGTATTATCTCTTCTTCTGAGACTCCAGTTTTCTCAGATTCTTCCTTAAGTTTCTTCTCGATCTTTTTTGGTAGTATAATCAAATCTTCCATTTATTATTAGGGAAAATATCTTATAAAACTTAAAAAAATGTTTTAATACTTTTCAGTAGGTTAAGTTCATATTATGTTATCTAACACCATTATTTATTAACACAATAATTAAGAATCTCGCCGATTCAGAATTGTAGAGAAGAGTTTTATATGATATCAGGTAAAGAGTCTGTTAGATGTACTAGAGCTTTCTTCTAATTGGGATAAAGACTTATAATGGTAATTTGATTATTAAATGGTAGAATTATGGAGAAAGTGGTAATAAGAAAGATTGATAAGCAGGGGAGGATAGTTATACCTAAGGAGTGGAGGAGCAGATTCGCCACCAAGGATTTTATCTTAGTGTTAAATGATGATAAGGTTGAGATATATCCTAAGACATCCAATCTATTAAAATTCATTGACAGTGTGGAGGTAGAGGAATTACCAGAGGATTGGCATGAGCTCAAGAATAAAGTTTATAGACTCTAATGTATTCGTTTATGCATATTTAAAGCCTAAAAGGGAAATTAGCGAGAAGATATCCAGAATGAAAGAGAAGGCGAAGGAGATATTGATGAAGATTAACTACGGAGAAGAGAGAGTAGTAACTAGTGTTGTTCATATATCTGAAATAGCAAACGTAGTTGAAAGTCTGTCTAGCATATCAAAGTCCATAGAAATTATAGAAAATATTCTTAATAACGAAAATATTATAGTTAAAGATGTGACTACACAAGATTATATTGAAGCAGTTAGAGTCGCTAACAGAGAAAAAGTAAGCGTTAATGACGCGTTAGCCTACGTAA
>Ga0079998_101671_pt1 | contig 149481 bp, 177 predicted proteins | sample PerSpoBPS_BMetaG_FD_69201 | JGI IMG/M metagenome (GOLD analysis project Ga0079998, IMG submission 69201) | Thermal spring microbial communities from Yellowstone National Park, Wyoming, USA - Perpetual Spouter B (PS_B) MetaG (SPADES assembly)... | ecosystem: Environmental > Aquatic > Thermal...
GGAAAGCAATTTTAAGAAAATAATATTAAGAATTTTAGGGATGTTTGCAATTAAGAAAAGAAAAGTTGAGGATAGCATTCTGCAAAGAAGGAAAGAAATAGCATTGAAGATGTTAAAAGAAGAAAAAATATCACTAGGACTGGCTGCGAAACTTGCAGGGCTTTCTTATTTTGAGATGCTAGATGAAGCGATAAAGCACGGAATAAAGCCTTTCGAAGTCAAGGGCGATATATAAAAAATAAAAGTTGAAAAGCGCTGAGAAAAAGAAGATATATTCGAAACATCTGCAAAATCTGCTCTTTTTCATATAAGTATTTTTTTGAAAAACTGATCAAGTTTAAACATAGTGTTGGTTATGATATTGAATTGATACTAGCAAAGGAAGTATTCGATGAACTTAAAAATTATAAAGAAATAATGAAAATTAAAAAAATTCTTAATCAAATCTTCAAAATATATGATACACCTAAGGAAATTCTTAAAGAGATCAGATCAAGGAACGATCGTTTAGGACTGGGCGAGCTTGGTGTTTTATCACTAGCATATTATTTAGCCAGACAAGACTTCAAACCATCGGTTACAGCCATTATAGATGATAAGAAGGGAAGAAAGGTGGCTGATGAGTTGGGATTAGAAAAGCATGGTACACTTTGGCTCATAATTTATCTTAAAAAGCTTAAAATAATTGACAAAGAAAAAGCAAAGAAAGCAGTTATGAAGCTTCCAATCAAGGGTTTTTATATAACTAATGAAGAATTAAAGAAAGCAATAGCAGAAATTGAAAAAGATTGTTGAACTATAATTGTTATTTGGTGATTCATTATAAAGTATCATCTTATGTAGGAGAAGAAACAAAAGAAATTTTAGATTCTTGTTCGAAAACATAAGAATAAATTAAATTAATTATTAGATTACTCATTGATCTAATATTGATCATTACATACTACTGCATCGAATTCGTAACTTTGAATGAAAAATTTCATGTGATAGTTTCAAAGAAATTAAAATCGAAAAAGAATCTCCGAAATTTACTGTAAATTCGACTCCATTGGAAGTTACAACAAAATAAGCTAATGATCTTTAAAGATGGTTTGCCTTACTTAAGTAAAGAACGATGGAACATTTTAAAATATGTTAGGAGAAATCCACATAGGGTATCTATAAGGGAGATTTCAAAGAGTGTTGGCATAGGCATTGACGAGGCTGTGGAGGGAGTTGCCTATCTAAGAGAAATAGGAATGCTTGTTCAGGATAGCAGAGACGCAGTTCCACCAACACATCCTGATGCAACCTTTTACACGAATCCAAACATTAGGAAATAATAGACTCGATCCTGGATTGGCTAGCTGATAATAGATAAATTGAGCTAAAAATTGCTTTATTATTAAATAAATTTGCCCGTTTCAGTATACCAACAAAATATTACCGTATCAAAAGAAAGGCAAAATATATGAGTGTAGAAAAATATATAGCGAAGGTGAGATTATGGACGCTCTATTGATTCTGCAAGACTACATCTCTAGCTTGATGGCTACGTTTTCAGGCTGTGCTTATAGCATAGAGGTATATGAAGATGAGCTCTACGGAAGAGTGGCCAGAATTACAGTAAACCTTCCAGCTAAGGAGGCTTTAGAACTATGGTTAAAACTCATTGATTATTTTCCATATGAAAAGTATAAAATTGTTTTATCAGTTAAGTGGTTAGGAGAAAATAACGTTAGTGAATCTGAATTAATCGATTATTTGGTTAAAATAATGATCAAGTCGAAGGTGGGACCAAGGGCTTTACAGGGCTTTGATTCTGCACGTTTAGTTCAGGAGTTACGTGAATAGTATAAATGTCTTACTTAGATATTATCCTTATTGCTTACCGTGTCAATGGAGACCCTCATCATATTAAAGCCGTAAATATTGTAGAAAAGCTTAACAAGATAAGTTCTAAGGTTCGGCTAATTACTTGGTAGAGCTCCGCTCAGTGATATCGAGAAAAATTCAAATACTCGTAAAAAAGTAATTAATCTGCTTATTACAATCTATTTAAACATTCTATACTTGGTTTACGCGTTATTCTATTACGAAGGTTGTTGTGAAGGTTGAGGAGGCGGTGCTTGAGGGATTTGTGGAGCTAGAAAAGTAGCTTGTCCAACCCACTCTCCATACTTGCTCCCTATAACGAATGCTTTGATAATATTAGGGCCGGTCTCTAATGTAAAAAGGTGACGTAGAAGTGATCTATAGCTTATTATCAGATTTCTAAGTTGTTGAAACGGAAAAATATTATCATCTATTAAAACTATTTTCTCAGGTATCATATTCGCAAGTTGTTGTAACGAGATTGGTTGAGCATGTTCGGTAACTTCGTGAAGCAGAAGTTTTTTGAGTTCTTCACATCTATTTATGTTCTTACAAATATTATTACTAAAAAGATTATCGATATAAATTATACTTTCGAGCGCCTTTGCATAAAGAAGATCTTGTGCAACATAGAGTCTGACTAATCCCTCCGTTCCAAGCTTCTGATCATTAGCAATTTTAGTAATACGGATTCAATAAGTCTTTTAACAGACATTGCACTTATTACCCGCGAGACACCCTGCGGAGTCGAAACAATTATCTGTGGATCCACCGGTCCCAGATGGGAGTTGGAGAATCCTATGATTTTATCCGAGAGCAACCCTAATAATGTTCCAGCAGAAAACGCCGTATCGAGTATGAATGTATGCACTTTTTCAAAACCCATGTTTTTTATCTTGCTAAGCAATGCTTCAGGAAAAGTTATTTCACCTCCATAAGTAGAGAGAAGAATAAGAATTCCCTTGCATCCCTCTTGCCTAAACTTTACCAAATGTTCTTCAATATAACCCATTATACGATAATCTAAATATGTAGCAGGTAAAGAGGCATACGTATAGATATTTGTGGCTATCGTCATTACACAAAAGTCTGAACCCCATATTGCTTGCTTTTTAACTTCGTCTTCAATATTTCTTAAAAGCTGTTCTCGCTTCTTAGCAGGATTTCCTTCAGAGATTAAATCTATTAAGGTGGACATCAAACATTAGTCTCCAACTTATAAATAACAGGTGAGTAGCCTAAATAATAGTACGGTCTCAATTCCTTGAATTCCTCAAGTGTTTTCTTTTCTTCTTCACTTAAATGTTTAACCAAATCTAGAATTTCTTTAATATCCTTCTCAGACAACTTCAAGTTTTCAGACATTGCAAGCTAAATAATAAGAAAAGGTATATATAAATTTTCTAGCATTCGCTTAATAATTAAGTTATAAACATTGTTTGTCTTTTTAAATCAATTTATTATTAAAATGCATTTAAATGAATTAAGTAAAAAGAAGAATGATTCTTACAATAAATTAGTTCTTAATTGGTTTTTAAATAATTTAATCATTATATGGCATATATTAAAAAATTTTATGATAATGGGATAATTTCAATATAGAATGCTAGTTTGAAATGTATAAGATACATCTTGAATTATCAGCAAACAATCAACAGCAAGCTATGGAATACGCTGATGTGATTTACAAAAATCAGTCTATAGGAATTGTCAATTAAAAAAAACTTGTAGACCGTACATAATATTCTTAAATTATTTTCAAGGTCTAAGCTTTAACAGTAAGCTTCATTCCTTCCTTCAACTATTAGTTCATTAAAATCGCTAAGGCTACGAACGGTTAATTTTATCCAATAAGACTTCATGCTTGGCTCCTAATGACATATTCTTTATGAAAATGGGTCTGATTTAATAAAAATTATATATGTAAAAAAATTTATAATAGTTTATACTAAAAGGAACGTGAACGAGAAGGATATTATCATCAAAGCTTTAAAAATAGAAGCTGAAAGGAAACCTAATGAACGAATTTATATAACAGGCTTCAAATCTTATACGTATAAAGAATTTATTAATATGTTAGATAATTACGAAAAACTAAACAATGATGAGAAGCAATTTGTTGATAGATTTCTAGAAGAAAGTACTAAGCTTTTTAAAGAAAACAAAGCTTTTCAAGAGAAAATATTAAGTATGGTTTGAAGGTAGCAATTATAGTTGCTCCAGAATTTGACAAAGCCACCTCTTATACCTTTAAATGGTCAAAACTTAACCAATACGCTAAAGATAAGATTTATATATATATAATATAATTTATTACAAATATGAAAGATATTAGTTTAATAACATTTTTAATTAAAAATTTAAATTAAATAGAACTTTTATTTTTAAATTAAAATAGAAGTTAATCCTAACTCAGAAGTTATTTTATATTGCTTTTTATCTGCTGTTATTAAAATAGCACTTTTTGAAAAAGCCTGCGCAATAAATAGTGAATCATAAAGTGCTGTTCTTTTTTATAGATATTTCAAAAGCTGATTTTAAATAATTGTCTTGAGGTTCTACTCTAAATATTTTCATCTTCATATTAAAAGATCATCAAGGATAATAAATGCTCTTTCAACATCAATGTCTTTTAGAAGAAATACTCTCTTCCATATAGCATTAGCAACCTCTTTCATAGCTAGGTCTAACGAGCATTCTTTCGAGAAGTATATCTTTTTCCAGCCTTTCTCTTTCAATAAATACTTTGTCAAAGCTGATGAATCAATGACTTTCCCTGTCACTCCTGATCCACTTAACTACAGTACCTGGTGGGAGTTCTGGAACATCTTTTAAATGTTCCTCAATTTTCTTGAGCAATTTCTCAGCTTCAATACGAGCTACCATATCCTCCATAACTCTCCTAGCCTCTTTCGATCTAAATACTTTTTCTAATTGTTCTTTTATTTGAATAAATACTTAATCCTATCTTTAACTCCTCCTTCGAACTCGATCAGTGTTTTTAGTACTGGTTTCTTCACATAAGATGATACTAAAAGTCCTTGTTCATCTACGAGCTTCTTTAACTTTTAATAACTCTCTTCATCGATATTGAACTAACTCGCCCAACAGTCATGGAAATAGTACTTTAAATGTAATTGAATGGTAACATTTTATTAATCCAGAAAAGAAAATAATTTTTAAAGAAAATTCGAGGCAATAGTGAATGGAAGTTTTTAATGTTAAAGTAACTATTTGGAATCCAAAGAAGCCTGAATTTAAAATAGATCTAGAGCTCTTAGTTGATACAGTTGCAACATATACCGTTTTGCCAGCAAGCATTCTCAAGTCACTTGAAATAGAACCTATAAGATCCATTAGGTTAAGATTAGCTGATAATAGAGTTGTTGAGAAGCCTTTAGGAGAGATCGGCATTGAAATTGAAGGTTATAAAGCAAGCGCTACTCCTGTTATCTTCGGCGATGAAGGAATTTATTTACTTGGTAGCGTATCGATGGAGCAGCTAGGATTAACGCCTGATCCTGTTTACAAGAAATTGAAGCCTACAGAAGCATTGTTAATGTTAGTAAATCCATAAAGGAAATTGCAAAAAATTTGTAGAAAACTTCCAAGCAGAAATTTTATAAGCGTTATAGAAAACCTTTGCTGAGTTTATTGACCAATACAACTTTTGGTTAGCCGATCGTGAAGATCTAAATTCTTAAATTTTTGCAAAATTATTTGAAGCTGAAAGAATCGTGGAATCCATGTAATTTTCTGATTTTTATCTAGATTTTATAACTAAAGACATTAAAATGCTAGAAGATTTTTATTTTTGTTATTATAACATATAAACTCACTAATTTCTATTATATATTTACTGGAAACAATCTAAAAACAATAGCTAAAGTTCATTGAATAAAGCTCATTGTTTCATATCACTATATATATGCCGTTTCTCTAAGTCTAACATCATGAAGAATTATTTTGCATGGTTCTCTACTATAGATAAGCCTATATTTACCTATTCTAATAACTTCAAATCCTTTGTATTGCCCCTTCAAAGGCTTTCCAATAATCTTACCGTTCAAAAGCTCTTCAATTTTCTCAAATATTCTCTTTTTTAAATCTTGATCAAGAGTTTTTATTCATTCATTGAAGAAACTATTAAGCCTGAAATTGTAGATATTAGATTTAAAGATTTATAGCTTTTTTGAAATGAGTTGTAATTTCAGCTATATGCTTATAATTATTAGTCAATTTCTAACACTCTTCTAAGTTCTTCTGACGTCTTCGCAGTCGCTATTACATTAGATTCTTTTTCAAATGATTCATCCATAGCTAGCATAAATGTAAGTGTATAGGTTTCGAGCTCTTCTGAAAACCTGTTTAATTCTTCGCCAATAGCTTTAAGTTTATCTAATTCGTTAGTCATATTAGTAGCTAAGAGAAGAAGGGACACCGACATATAAACAATAGTATACCTATTTGCATCCTCTGGACATTTTGTAAAGAAGTCAAAGATCATGCTTGCATACTTTCCGAAGTTTTTAAAGATCTGATTAAGTTTCCATTCTTCATGTTCGATAATAATATCGAGCGCTTCTTCAACATTTACGCCTGCTTCCTTAAATACATCAACTAAAGTATAGAGAGAACTTAAAATTTTGTGTAAAAGATCCTCTGGAAGTTTAAGAACTTCCTGATTTACAAGAATAATTAGATCCATGGTATGTTGATCTTTCAGAAGTTTTTCCGCTATGACTTCAACCTTTTCAGGTTTTTCTAAAATATTATCAAGATAAGGTTTTAAGCGTTCTAAGAGCTTTATATATAAAGAAATATAAGCACTGCTATCACGTGTCACAATAGTTGAAGAAGGAACCGTAGCAAGGCTTATACTAGACACACTAATTTAATAATATTTAAAACTTATAAGAATTCTTTAATGCTAAGACCGACTTTGTGTTTGATAACTGATAATGTGCGGATACACTTTTTGAATTGGAAGAAGGATCATTAAAGAAAATTTGCACTCATTAAAGAGGATGATAGACTTAAAATGATAAAGCGAGCGATATCAACTAAAAAGTAAAACAAGCAGGAATGTTTCTTGAAACTTTTATTCTTTTATGACGTTGCCATAAATAACGTTAATACTTAATTCATTTGCCTTGATCAACGCTTCATCATCTATATGAACAGTTACTATAACCTTTCTTCTTAAAGGTTTATCAAACAACGATTTTATGCTCTCAACATTTTCATGGAACCATTCAACATCTTCTCTTTCTGTTCGAGCCTTAACCTCTAATACATCTGTATAATCATCGCTAACAACTATATCAAATTCATATTCTTTACCCTTTCTGCCATACTTTCCTTCTTCGTCAACGTACTTGAATCTTCTAGCGTTATCTGGATTTATGCCTATTTGCATTAGCTGATCTTTATAGATGTTAAGAATCATTTTCTCCATATCTCTACCTAGTCTTCTACCGAATGAACCTATGCTAATTTCTACTGTGGTTAGTCTAGATTCGACTTTATTTAGTCTAGATTCTACCATAGTTAATCGAGACTCCATCTTTGCTGTTATATCTGCTAGTTTACTAACAGTTTCTTCTAACTTAGTCAACCTTTCTTCTTGTCTTGCAACGATTTCCTCTAGCTTAGTTAGTCTCTCTTCTTGCCTTGATTGCATTTCTGCTAATCTGTTGACAGTTTCTTCTAACTTAGTCAACCTTTCTTCTTGTCTTGCAACGATTTCCTCTAGCTTAGCCAATCTTTCATCTTGCCTTTCTATTATATTTTCAATACTGCTCAATCTAGACTCGGTCTTCGTCTGAATATCTGCTAACTTACTAACTATTTCCTCTAGTTTAGCCAATCTTTCATCTTGCCTTTCTATTACGCTCTTTAACTCTATATGCGAACTTGTTAACTTTGCTATTGCTTCCTCTAACCTTTGCAAGCCTAACAAGCCTATTACAGCATACCTAAATTCTTCATCTTCCTTTAGTAGCCTTAGTATATCATCTTTGAGCTTACTTAGCACCAATCAATTAATGAACCTTTTGATATATAAACATTGTTTAATATAAACTTTTTAAAATATGTAATATTAAAAATATTAGGAATTAATGATTTGAAAAAATTTTTAAACTTAAAATTAGCAATATATGATGCATCTTATTTATTTTTCGCTATAAAAATAAATTTTTATTATAAATAAATGATGAAAAACTTCAAACGAATCACCAAAATATAATTAAAGTAATAAATAATAAAGATTTGAGAAACAAAATAATTGAATTTTATTTTACACCAATTATTTTTTAGGAGTAGTTAATTAGAGCATGTATATGAAAGCAAGAAATATTAAGTGCATTTCCTTAAATGTATCTGATCCATTATTTTGATCTATAACATGGGTCGATTTCCTTATTTTTGACCCATCATACTAGTCAAATTTTTAGTAAAAGATATTTAAGGCTGCAAATAAGTAGGAATTACTTAAAGCCCTGATCAATTGGAAATCTGTTATAAAAGACTAGATAGGCCCGCTCGTTATAGCTTGAAAAAGCAGAGGAAAATAAATATTGTTTGCTAACTAACTAAGTTATATGGAAGATTTGCTAGAAAAATATGCAAATTTCTTAGAAGATTATGCTAATTTTCTAAAGAATAATAAACCGATCATCGATATTCCTTTATCTTCACATGAATTATTGGCAGAAGCTTCAAGGATTAGGGCTAAATCTAGGGTAAAAAGAGAAAATAGCATGATCGTTATAAGATTAAACGAAGGAAATCCTGAGCATTGGGCTCACTTTGAGGGAGAAATAATAATGATTTTTGATAAATTATACAGACCATTGAAACTAGAGATAGAAATAAAAGATTTAATGGAGAGTGAAAAAGTTCTAAAAAAATTAGAAGAGAAAAAATTCTCCGATATTAAATATGAAGACGAAATAATAGAAATAATTTTAGCAAAGGGCGAGCCTGAGCATTGGGCCCATTTTGAAGGAGAAGTGGTTATGGTTTTAGATAAGTCGTTCAGACCATTGAAACTAGAGATAGAAATAAAGGATACTATGGATAGTGAAAAAGTTCTAATGGATGCTGATCTTATCTCAACATCTTAAAAAACATTTAGATGAAATAAGGGAATACATGAAGAAATTTAGCGATACTACAGATCCTTTAGGTCAAGAAGTTCTTTCTTTTTTAGAACATAAAGAAGGAATAAGACAAACACCTAACTTACGTTTAGGCGAGATTGAAAGGTGGAGAATCATATTGCATTTTAAATCTTGTGCAAAGATAAGATATGTTATATCAAGAAGAAGAAATGAACTGGTTTTGGTAACCGCACATCCAGATCCAGATGCAGAAAACTTTATAGAATTTATTCATGAATAGGCTAAATCTAAAATCTTTAAACATCTGAAACTAAACTTGCTTTAAGAAATAGCTATGAATTGGAAAAATTTTCATCTAATCAAATTATATCTTATTTGTAGTTATAACAATGTAGTAAAATGTATTACTACAATTTATACAATTTAAAATATGAGCTGAGTTAATGTATCGACGAAAGTTAAAAAAGGAAATTCTTGAAAAGTCTAAAATATACAATTCAGAGATTTTAAGACAAGCCCTAGAGCAGGAGATCACTAGAAGAGAAGAGGAGGAAGCTAGAAGGTCCGCTGAAAGATTATCTAAAGAATTAAGATTATCAGATGAAGAGGTTGCCAGATTAATTAGAGAAGATAGAGGAAGATAAAAAATATTCTAGACACTGCAGCAATATTATGTTAACCTAAGACAGGACTGAAATTTACAACTTTTGCACCATGAACACTGTTACCTAAATATCTTCTATAAATAATACATTGTTTAGTTTCATATTCAATAATTCTCTTTCTTTTCTGAATAACGCATTAACTTTCAAACCTATAGCAGACCCTATATTAAACGCATCAATAAAAGAAATGGGAAACTTACATTTTATTTCTGCGATTATATCAGAGAACGATGTGGAATTGACTACTGTAAAGTATCCTGAATCGATTAACTTCTTAACTAACTCCTTAGCTTTATCCATGCCGCTTTTTCTACATAAAATGTAAGTCAATTCGATTAACGTTACATCAGTAATCATAGGTTCTATTTTATCATTAATGATAAGATTAAGTAGCTTCTTACCTGTTTCTGAACCTTCAAAAATTTCAACCAATAGTCCCGTATCGATTATTGCTCTCATCTTCTCTTCTAGACTTCTCAAATTCTTCTCTTAATCCTTTAACAGAGCCAAAAAGAGAAATTAATAATTGGGGATTTTTCCTTCTATAATTGTAATAGAAATCTATTAGGAAGTCAATAGCATAATTTAAACTTATCTTTTCTCCCTTTTCTTGTTGTATTTCTGCTGCCAACTTAACTAACTTCTTCTTAACTTCTTTAGTTACTCTTATCAGTTCACTCATAAAACTAGATAGTGTAGAAAGTAAATAAAGTTAATTTTGTTTACATGAATGAATAATATGAAAAAGAATAAAACTTAGCTGAAGCTAATAATTAAAAAATGTATAAGAGAAGACTTGTTTAAAGCAACATCATATTCGTTATTTAATTGGAATAGAGAATTCAATTCATTCAGTAAAGTGTTATAAACAACAAAATTCTCTTAAATTTTTATCTTCAACATATTCTGCAAAAACAGATATATCATTAAAATCAAATCTAATCAGCTTCGAATATCCTTAACATTTATTAGCTTAAACTAGTTAGCAAACTATATATGAAATCATTTAAACATTCTCAGGAAAACCTTAAAAAAATCTTTTTAATAATCTTCAAATCTTTCTTGATCACTAAAAAGTACTTTCACAGAACTGTTAATTGTTTTCTTTCCTTTTTCTTTTATCTTTGATATTTTCAAAAAATTTATTAAAACTAATACCAAAAGACATGCATGTAACTAGTCCTATAAGTGAAGTAATAGACAATACGAAAAGAGAAGCTACAGGAATATTCGCTTGACCATGGAATAATACTAATGCAAGAGTAATATTATAGCCTACATAAGGTCCAAAATATGAAATCAGTGCAAATTGAATATCATCAGATGTTCTAATCATATCTAAGAAATTACGATTTAATTTGGATGAGTTGAAGAGGATAAAGAAATTAAAAACTGCCATATAATGCAGTATGAATAGTAATATAATATATCTGTTTAACAAAGAAAAATCTTCTATTTTTTCTCCAAAAATAGGAGGAAAGATGTACAAAGCTAGAAAATAAGAGATTAGTAAGACAAGTGTTAGGATTAGGAGACCTATAAGCAATCCTATCCTCATCCGTCTTATAATTATTTTATATTTTGTCAATATATACTTAGAGAAAAGATGCTACAAGAGTTCTACATGATTTTTACAAATGCAATATATGTACTGGATAATTACGTTAAAGGTTATGAAAATGATGAAAGTCAATGAAAACCTAGCAACACTTAAAAATGTTTTAATTGCAATCAAAGAGTACCGAGTTTAAACTTTAAAAAGTTAAGTCTAATTCTTTTGTTACAATGTAAGAAACTCATCAATTTTACTATTTAGCAGCTCTTCACAATTAACAGTTATTATTGGTATTCCTATTTTCTTTATCACAAAAGCAAGATTTCTCTCCACTAGCATGTCTATTTTTCTTTTAGCATGTATTATACCGCAATAACGCGTAGATTTATGAACAAGGCTTTCGTTTATTGTAAGTTCACCGCTTTTGATCACGTTATATATTTCTTCGATTTTCTCAAAGTCTTCCTTCTTAGCAACTGATGTTTCTTCAATAAGGAATATTACATTATCACAAATAAGCAACCGATCGGGATGCTTAATCTGAAGATGCTTTTTCTTAATCCATTCTTCAAGATCTATTTCTTTACATTTTTTCTTCTTGGAACTCATAGTATATTTTTGCCCGTTTATCAATAAGCTCTTCTATAACTCTTGCAAATTCATCTTCAGGAATTCCAGTATCTTTAATTTCCAACTCTTTAACAATAGCTTTATCTCCTTCAGCCTTTACAAGATATGCAATAACATTCTCAGGGTTTATGACTTCGTTTTCGTCAAATCCTAATTCTTTTGCTTTATCTTTAATTCTTGATAATGCTATCAAGTTGTTCAGAGCTACCAAAAAAAGATCACTATGAGTAGATATAACGACCTTCTTACCCATATTAATAGCTCTAGCTATAACCCTAGCAAGTTCAACATTAGCCTTTGGATGAAGATGAGCTTCAGATTCTTCAATAAATATAAACGAAGGCGTCTCTGGAGCTATAAGTGCCAATATCAATGCTAAAGATTCCCTTATTCCTGATGGAGCTAAATGAAGCGGTAATTCTTTTCCAGTCCAAGTCTTAACGTAAATTAAACGTGACTCACCGCTTGATTTAAAAATAAAATCCTTACACCCAAGTTCTTCAAGGAAACTCTTCGCTGAATCAGGAAGTCCTGTTATATCTTTAACTTTTTCAGAGAGTCGAAGCATTATTTCTATGAACTCCTTATCAGCAACGTCTTCTATAAGGAAAGACTCAAGTGGCGAAGTTGCTACAGGACGAGGCTTAAATATTTGACGAATTATCCCAGCCCTGCTATCTGGTAGAAATAATATATTAAGTTCTTCAGAAATTGAACGTAAGTCATTCATGGAAGGACTAAAAAGTTTATTTATGAAATTAACAACAAGTTTATCAATGTCTTCAAGGGAATAAATAGTTTCTTTTACTTCCGAGTCCTGGTATCTTAAACTTAAGGTTCTTTGTTCTAAGATTTCAATTACTAAATTATTTAACACGTCATCTACACCAACTCCAATCTGCTCGAGATTAATATCACCTTTTCTTATAGTTATTGCTATTTGTCTCCATAACCCAGACATTTTTATTCTTGCAACTTCTTTACCAACCTTAACGAGTTCCTGTGGCTCAATACCATAAATACGTTTAATTCCGTTCTTGATTGTTTCTTCAATTTGTTTCCAAAAAGGTTCTATATAAAATCTTATAACTGCGCGAATATCCTCTTCAGAAGGTTTTAAGCCTTTTTCAATACTACTAAGGATGTTACTCTTAACTTTTTCTAGCGTACTAGTATACGCGGGTCCCTTTAAAGTGGTTGATATAATAGAGGAAGGTAACCTAAATAAGGTTAGAAACAACATTGAGATTAAAACTGTTATGGGTATACGTTCTGCGAGTAAAATCCACACTAAGCGCATAAGAATCGATTTCCCAACACTATTCTTTCCTATGAATACTGTTAGAGGTTTTAATTTAATTTCCGCCTTCTCAAAGGGTCCGAAATTCTCTACTGATATTATAACTTCTTTTTTCATTCAAATCTCCGTCTATGATTATATAATGTTTAATTTATTTAATTTTTGTTTAATGAGATTACGATAAGTCAATCTCAAAAAACATAATAATCTTATGACAATTGTTCCAGAGCAGTACTGCATCGCTTTTAAATAAGATTTTAGAACTGGTTTTAGATGGATGTAAGATACATTGGTTAGAAAAATGCTATAAGCTTATTATATTAGATTTTATAAGCTAATAAATGGAAACATTACTAGGATAAATTACTTTAACACCTACTTTTTCAGCAGCTTCTTTTTGCTTCATATCTAACGTAATCAATGGTAACTTATTTTTCTTTGCCTGCGCAATATAAAGAGCATCATATATCGATACACCTGTCAATGTAGCTATTTCAAAGGCATCATCGAGATACTTTTCTTCATTCTCCAATAGAATATTTACTCCTAATAAAGACTTCATTAAACGATAAAGCTCAAATACTGTATTTTTATCTACACTTTTTCTAACATAATAATCTTTCCAAAGCACGTTGCTAACTTCTTTAACTATAAGATCTACAGATATAACGTTTTTCATATAATTTGCTATGATTTCCCAGCCTGACTCTTTTCGGAGAAAACTAGCTAATACGGATGCATCAATGACCATCACGGTCTTGCCTTATCATCTCCACCGAAGAACCTTTTGGTGCATGGAATTCTATTTTTGAAAGAATCTCACAAACTCTTTTAATGTTTTCCTCCGCCTCAATCTCTCTGATCTTCATCTCAATAAATTTCCTAATTTCTTCTGCCCAATTCACCTTTTCTTTATACTTCAGCATCTTTTCTTTAATTTCTCTTTTAACCTTAACACTTACTACGGACACAATTTACTTTTAGTAAACCGATATATAAACTTAGAAGTTTACCAAAAGCCATTAAGATAAACTTTAGGCAAGTCTTGCAGAGTATTACAAGCGTGAGTAATGATGGCCGGCTGCCTTCCGCATCATCTTAAAGATACATATACCAATTCTTTAACCTTTTCCACCAATTTCACGACGTCCTTCTAGCAATCCTTGAAACTCTCATAATCCATTCCCTTCTTATAAAATACCTATGCGGTAGTTCCTTGATTTCAACAATTTTCTGAACAGCTTATAATGTTTTTCCTCAACGTTTCTTCTTACATAGCTTATCATAGTTCGCCCAACAAAACTCCTTTAATTGAAACATGAAATCGAATTAGACAACAATTGCCTTCATATTTCTCTGCACTTCTACAGTATTTTTTTCAAAAAGCTCTAAGATCTCCATAAGCTTTTCAAAGAGCTCTCTGCACTTTTACGCTTTCCGAAGAATCAACATCCATTATCTTTAATTCTCCAATAATTTCATCAAGGCTCCAGTCTGTAGCTTCAGAAAACTCTTTTACCAGCAATTTACCATACTCACTTAATGATTAGCTAGTGGAAAGTTGAATGATAACCATGCTATTTCATAAAATTCACCGAATCTATCACTCAGATTTATATAATAAATTACATCTTTTAAATAGAAAACACAATCTTCAACTTTTTATATCTTATGAGCTAAACAGAAGTTTCTATAAAAGCAAAGAAAAATTCTTAATATGATGTGAGCTCTATTTGGTTTCTTGCATTAAATTTCTTAAGGATGTATGTATTCTTGGTAAACTATACTTTAATATTTCCATCATTATTCCTAAAGATTTCTTTGCTTCTTTATCTCTTAGCAATCTCATAATTGAAAATTCAGGAGATTTTTCGCTTTTTGCTATTTTTTCGAAAGCCTCACTTATACCAATTAATCCCTCAACCATAACTGTACCTAATACATTGGGATTTACTTTCTCCATTGCATACGGTAAAGCTAATATTGGCGCTAAAGTTTTAAGAAAAGCCGGATCCGCAAACAAATGTGGTGATTTTTCAATTAAAAATAGGATGGGTTTTAAAGTTACAGTTAACTCTTCTACAGTTTTCCTTAATTCTTTTACTTCGCTTATTAGTTTTTCCCATTCTTCTTTAGGAACAGTTACGTAGCTCATGTTTCAAGTAGGTACATAACCTAATAACCATGAAAAGTACTGCTTTTCAAAGAATTCCTTAAAAATCCTTGCAATACTAGATGGCGGTAAAAACATACAATCAGGATATGTTGCCTGTTTTAAAACAACTTTTGTAAAATCACATTGAGCCGCCATAGCGAAACCTCCTACATCAAGAACACAGCTACCTGTAACTCTAAAATCTTTAGTTATATATGTCCCTTTTATATCAGCTACTATAGAAGCTATAGGATAACCTATATATGAATGAAGAATTACGCCTGCCATTCCTATTCCTAGGCAAGGTGCCACAACGTCTCCTACAGCATATACATCATCATATGATGTTCTCATCGTAGGAGGATAAGCTCTTGCCCATCCTGTAGCTGAGTCAGCTATAGGAGATTCAGCTACCGCTTTAGGAGGTGCATGTGGTGGAATTAAAATTAATGCATCAAAATTAATTTTTTCATTATTTGAAGTAACTATATAATTACTTTCAACATGATCAATGGCTGGATTTTTTCCTATTCCTATCCATTCAATTTTTCTTTCTTGCATTAACCCTTCCATCATCTTAGCAGCCATAGGACCAAAGTTTTCAAATGGTCTTTTGAAAGGATGGACCATTGTTATTGTAATATTATTTCTCAATCCTAAGCCAGAAAAATAGAAGTCAAGTAATAAAGCGGTTTCCCATGGTGCAGGAGGACATCTATAAGGAGTACTATGAGTAGCTATTAATAATCTTCCTTTCTTAAATTTTCTAATAATTTCCCTCACTTTCAGTGCACTATCGAGTTCCCAAGGATGAGGAGCGCTATTTCCTTTCACCAATTCAGGTTTCGTTTCAGCACCTAAAGAAATAATTAAATAATCATAGTTCAAATCTCCCTTATTAGTTTTAACTTTACGATTAGCCAGATCTAAATTTGTTACTTCCGCATTAATAAACTTCACATTTCTTTTTTCCAATAAAGTTAAAGGAGCTCGTATTTGTTCAGGTTCTCTATATCCCATCATAACATATAAATAAGATGGTCTGAATTCGGTATGTGTTTTTTTATCTATTAAGATTATTTCAGCTTCTTTGTTTAAAGCTTCGCTTAATTCTTTAGAAGCCATTAAACCACCAGTACCTCCCCCTAATATTACAATCCTTTTCATTACTAATATATCTATTAAGAAATATATAAAGTTAATTAAAAATCTTTATACACATCTAAATATTTTTATATTTTAATATAAAAGTAAATAGTAAAATGATTAAATGAGACAAAACTAATATCAAAAGTTACAATCCTATGTATAAATACTCAAGAATAATGCTGAATAAAGCTTTCTTACATCTATTCAATATAAAAGCCATGATGTATGCCCATGACTAATGCTGTTCACTGTGAAGCAATAGAACCTGATGAAAAATCTGAGTAAAGCACCTTTTAAACATATTATATCTAAAATTAACTATTTTAATGAATGAAAAATTATTACTTAAAAAATAATATGCATAAATATATTATTTAAAACATTAAGAATTAATTTTAAACTAAATATGAGCAGTAAGTCTTTGATCTATATTATTCTTGTAAAAACGCAAAAGCGGCATTACAGTAACTATTTGAGAAGGAGTACTTTTAAAGCATAGTAATTATGAAAATAATTGAACTTGGCATTCCTATTGAATTATATCAAGTATTGAGCTTGATGAAAAAGCAACTAAAGATGCATCTAAAAGACAATAAGTTAGAGATAATTTCCTTCCAGATTTATCTGCAATAGAACCAAATACTATAGTTCCTAGCGGCCTTATTATGAAGCCAAAAGAGAAGCTTAAAAAGGGAAGGCTAAAGATCCTAACATTGAATTAGCAATAAAGAAACTAGATGAAAGATAAGGCGCTAGTACAAGAATTGAAGTTTGAGCGCAAAGATAAGTTAGAGTTACTAGAAAAGTCAGCGTTGATAAGGATAAAATTCTCAATGCCATACTAATAGATTACTTGAATAAGCCAGATTTAATACTGTTTTTAAAAACTCATAGTTTACTACAGTTTTCAAAGTGATGAAGAAAACACTAAATTGTAAAATACAGCTAATTTGCTATTTTTATGGAAAACACTATAAGCAAGCTATAATAATTACAATATATAGAAGAAAAGTTGATTTCGCCAAAGATCGACAAAAAGGCTTACATAAGAACTAGAATTATAGAAACTTTAGACGATTTAGACATCGCTATAAATATGTGGATAGCAGGTAGAAGCAGGAACTCTGCAGGCAAAGTTTTTAGTGCAGTTAAGGCACTCCTATCTGCATTGGTCACTAAAAACTTAGATAAGCTATCTTCTGATTGGTATATAAAGAAAGGTTATAATGCTCCAACTCGTTCGCTAAAAGGAATCTCAATAGATTTAGTTAAGTTAGGCTATAAAGAAATCGAGAACATAACAAATATAGCTTTCCTTTTACATGACTATCAATATAATGGATTTGACCCTGATTTTTCTAAATATAAAAATAAGGATGAAGTTTTGCATGATATAATTCTTGTGAGTAAGAGTATTTTAAATGAGATTAAAGAATGGTTCAAAGAAGAATGGGATGATGACCTTGATAAGATATACGAGATTACATCGTCAGATTTGTTGAAATTAGAGACGAAAAAGCAGTAAAGCAACTATACGCTATTTATTTCGATTTAATTTACCTTTTATTCAGTTTTGTTAGTGATTCTTAGAATACATTCAAAAGATTTTAATGAACCTTCAATTTTAGGCGGGAGGAGGTGGGATTAAAGATGGTTCTGTTTGCGTTGCTTGTTGCTCGGGTAAAGAAAAGAATGCTATTATCATAAATACTTCTGCGATTAATATTACTATACCACCAATAAATGCAATAACCAATATTGCACCTATTAGAAATATTAATGCTGCTGTTCTAAAATAATTTATATTGAATAAATCTGCAATCCTATTAAAACCTCTCCTTAAAAATATGGCTCCAATCGTGAGAAAAATACCTGCAACTACTAAACTTAAGAAGAGACCAGTTCTTATTCTCGTAAATGCATTAACAGGATTCATGAATACTGAGAAAACAGAACCGTAAATTATTACTGTCGATACCAAGCTTCCTATAATTATGAGTAGCATTGCATATAATACATTCTTATATATTGATTCTTCTTTTGTAACTTCTGAAATATTTTTAGCAGCTATTATAACAAGAACCTCGCCCACAACAGGAATAATAATCATCAAAATCGATCCAATACCCCCAAATATTTTTGCATCACGAAGCGATGCCATGCTTCTTTTTAATATTAGCACAAAAGTATATAAATAAACTTAAAATCTTAACGAAATTACTATTTTTCTTGTCAACCAAAAAGGATCACTTTGAACCCTTTTAAATTATATTGGTTATTTGGAAATATACTTCGTAAATTTAATTCTTAAACGATAAATTTTTTGTAGCATATTAATTTTTTATGGTTTTGGATCCTAATAAGATAAATTTAGGTGTAAATATTGATCCCCATGTTTATGAACTTGAAGAAATTTTGAGAATAGCTAAGATAGCCGATGCAAGTTCTATCGATATAATTGGTATTCAAGATCATCCATATGTAGGATTTTTCTTTGATACATGGACTTTAATCTCGTACTTAGCTTCTCAAACAAGCAAGGTCACATTCATGACAAATGTAGCAAATTTGCCTTTAAGAACACCGCAAATAATTGCTAAATCTTTTGCAACGCTAGATATTCTTACAAAAGGAAGAATTGAGCTCGGCATAGGAGCTGGCGCAAATTGGGATGCAATTGAAGCTTACGGCGGGCCTAGAAGAAGCATAAAGGAAGGAATAGAAGCACTGGAAGAGGGAATAAATATTATAAGAATGTTGTGGGACATCAATGCTAAGACAAAAGTTGTAAGCTATAACGGAAAATATTACTCTTTAAAAAACGCATATCCAGGACCAAAACCTTTTCATGATATGAAGATAATAATCGGTGCTAATGGTCCTAAAATGCTTAATCTTACAGGAAAATTAGGTGATGGATGGTCGATTTCAATGTTTTATTTTCTTCCTGAAGAAGTTAGAGTTAAGAAAAAAATTCTGGAAGAAGCATGCAGAAAATATGGAAGAGACTTCAATAAATTGATCAAAATATATAACATTGCTGGTATGATAACTAAAGAAAGGACAGGGATTCAAATAAATGAAGACAATTTACTAATAGCAAACCATGAAGAATGGGCTGAATTCATAATTAAACTTCATAAAAAGCTCGGAATGAATACTTTCATATTTTGGCCCACGACAAAGAATAAATCAGACCAAGTAAAGATTTTCTCAGAGAAGGTTAAAGGAGTTATTGAATCAAAATAAAATAAATATATTGAAATTTCATATTAGAAAGGAATTTTTGTATTATAGGAAGTTACAATGGATTTAATTATAAATTTCAGAAAAAGAAATGAGTTTCAATGTTTATTTTTTTATTTGCATATCTTCTAAATCCACATTTTCTTCTTTCATCAATCATTTAACTCTACATCCTGATAATTTCTTACTTAAATATTTTGTATCATTCGCTTTCTAACAGATTTGGGATAGATTTGGGATGAATTTGGGAAAATCCATATAAGTAGCTTAGAATTTGCCAAAACAAATGGCGCAAAATACATGGAGATTTGTAGGTATAACTTTCATAGTACTAACATTAGTTTTCGCCGCATTATTTGGATACTATTATATGCAATATTCTAGTGCAAACATTAATTATAATTCACTATCTAGCAAGTATGAAGCACAAAGATCTGCTATGGTCTTAGGTGCAGCTCTTTCGCATTGGAATTTCATTTCTTATGAAAACATGCAAGCATTAATCAATCAATATACTTCAAATGCCACTTTGAACTGGGTAGGAGGTGCTCTTAATGGCGTTTATAAAGGAAAGTCAGCAATCCAAGAAGTATGGAATAAGTTCTTTAATTTATGGTCTGCAGGTTGGTTTTCTACCCTTACTTCACCTTTAGTTTCTGTAAACGGTAATAATGCTACTATAAAAGCTTTGGTTCAGTTTACTGTAACACCAGTTAAGTTGCCAAACCAAGTTCAATATTTGAACATTAATTATACGCTGAATTATATCTACGATAATAATACTTGGTTGATTTATTATGAAGAATGGAGAGTAGCTGGTTTTGGTTTTCTTAGTGAAAATCAGCAATCTTCATTATTAAATTTAGCTTTAGCGAATGCATTCTCACATTGGAATGCTATATCAATCAAGAACACAACATTAGTTATGCAACAATATACAACGAACGCAACATTATTCTGGATCGGTGGTTCTTTAAACGGAACATATACTGGATATAATTCGATAATGGATGTTTGGAACAAATTCTTTAATATTTGGGCAGCTATTTGGTTTTATTCTTCATCTCAACCAACAGTAACTATAAATGGAAATACTGTAACTGTTGTTGCTCCGATTCAATTTATTGTTCAGAGATCATCAAATATGAGCCAATTTTTATTTATAAATGTAGGTTATTCAATAACTTATCAAGTAACAAACTTTGATGCAAGTAAAGGAAAATATACAATGCAAATTGTTTCAGAAACATTTAAAGTTGAAAAAGTAGGTCAATTATACTAAATTGCTTTATTTTTAAAATTATATTTTTTATTTTGATGCATTTTAAATTCATAAAGGCTTTATGTATGATGATTATGAGAAAATATGGTTTTGGATATTTATTGGCAGTAGAGGTGGCCCGACTAGGATGAAAATCATGAAGGAAATATTAAAAAATCCTTTAAATATGCACCAATTAGCAAAGAAACTGAATTTGGATTATAAAACAATCGAGCACCATGTTAGAATTCTTATAGAGAACCACTTAATTGTCAACCCAAAACCTGAAAAATATGGATCTTTGTTATTTCCCTCATCTATTGCAATCTTAAAACGAAAATATTTAGAGGGATTATTTAAAAACTTAGGTGAGTGAAATGATACCTATATTTTGGCCTATAAATATTTCGTTGGCGATGATAAACTTAGTACTATCTGCATGGATATTATCAATTGTTTTGAAGAATAGAAAATTGATCAAATCGAAAACTACAAACTATTTGTCTGCATTCGCAGGCATGATGGTTTTGGCTAATATATTTGCTATTGCAATATACTTTCACTTTTCTCTCTATTATGGTCCAGAAATTGCAATTCCCCTAATTCCTTTAAATATGGCAATTTTCTTTTCAATAATATTTCTTATATGGGTTTTGAAAGACTGACCTCCTCACCCCCTAGAAGGGTGAGACTTTCATTTGTGTAATTTCAGCTTTTCCTTGAGTCTCAAAGCTCTTTAGATTTTGCAAAAATGGACCGGGAGGGATTCGAACCCTCGACCTTCCGCGTGCAAGGCGGATATTCTACCACTGAACTACCGGCCCCTAATTCTTAATTTTTAATAGCTCAATATTTTAATTTTCTAGCATTTCTTTTTTAACTTCTATTATTAGATCTTCTTCTTTTATGAAGCCTAGATTTAACAAGAATAATTGCGCACATGCTGAACCTTTATTTGCAATTGGAATTAATATGGAAGGATCTCTAGTCCATACTTGATCAGTATACTTGCCAGTTATCTTGACATTAGGTTCTCCTTTAGAAACTTTTGCTTCATAAAGCATTAAGAAAATGTTATAACTAGGTCTTTTTTGAAATATCGAACCGAGAAATGCTATAGGTATTATTTCGCAAGATAATTTCTCTTTAGCTAAACGAAGTAAAGCATTTTCAGGAAGTTCTGGAGGTTTAAATGATAAAGCAGGCAATCCCCACATATTAGGATGCTCATTTTCATCGCTTCTCCTCTTAACTGCTAAAAATTCTCCTCTTTCATTTCTTATTACAGCAGCTATTGCATACTTTATCATGTTTTTAAAATAAAAAGAAGATTTAATAAAAGGGATGAAGAAGCCGTCCCAGTATGATAAGTGATTAACTCGCGACGAACTGACCTATCTTACGATGGGATATTTTTCAAGGAAATTCTTTTTCCTCAAGAAGTAATAAAGCCCAATTAAAATCCAAATTATTGACCATTTCAAATATCCTTCTTTTTCAAATCTCCTCAGTGAAGCTATCGTTTTGCAATCTTTAGCTAATTTTATCTTAGTTATTCTAGACAATCTCAAACCGAAATCAATATCTTCAAAAGCAGTTAAGTCTTCTCTGAAACCATTTATTTTGAAAAAAAGTTCTTTTCTTACAGCAAGCGTAGTCTCGCCTGAGGTATGAACTTTTTTTATCTTTGAAGAAAACAAAATGAATAAATTCCATATCATTGTAAATATTCTTGCACGTAAGCTGTTTTCCATTGGCAGAATAAGACCATGAACAGCACCTATGCTTTTATCTTTGAAATATGCGCTAACCTTATCTATCCAATCTTTCGCTAATATAACATCTGCATTAACAAAGACTAGTATTTCGCCTTGTGATGCTTTTGCACCTATATTTTTACCTTGGGATATGTTGCTTTCTTTTATTATTAGTTTATCTACTAAAGGCTTAGCAATTTCTACAGTAGCATCATTAGAACAGGCATCAACTAAAACGATTTCCTTAGGTATTTTAGGGTTTTGAATACGAATTGAAATACATGTATTTCGAATATGCTTTTCTTCGTTCTTAGTGGTTATTATGAAGCTGAATTTCACTATCTTTGTATGATTTTATTGACATAGCTGCATTTTGGAAGGATTAGAGCTTTAGGTAAAGTCTTCGGTACAATTAGTTCTTTTACATTAATTATTTGTTCAACTTTTTCTTTGAACAAATCAGGCGTTACATCATCAGCAAATTCAAGCTTATCAATATTAACTAGAGCTATTTTCTTTTCGAATGAAATTATATCTTCCTTGCTCAGCGAAAGTTCTCCTATGTTTTTAATCGTTATCAAATCTTCAGAAACGAGTTGTTTAGTGGTTGTAGCTATTCCTTTAACTAATTGCGCTCCTGTTTCTTTTGCAGCTACATATAATTTCAAGGCTTCTCTTACTACTTCGCTAACCGCTTTACCAGAAGTTTCGGCAATATTTTTGAGTGTTTCTTTTATATCTTGGTCGACATTTTTTACTATTATCGTAGCCTTCTCTTCCTTTTGAGTTTTTTCTTCGCTCATAAGTTAATTATTAGTGGTAGTTATATATAAATTTATCTTTATACCAAAATATAAAAGTAACAATAGGATCAAACCACCATGATATATTAGGATAAATTAATGAATTTCGCTCGGTATCAGCGATCAGAATTTTTTCATCGAAGGTAATATCTTGAATCTTCTTTATTCTTATCGCCTGTATAGAATCATTAAGATTTAACGATTTTTCCCCAACAATATAAATTTTTCTTATATCATTGTTTTCAAGCTTTATTGATTTAATAGCCCGTTCCAATACGCTTGATACCTTACCATGTCTGTCATATAGATGAAGACGTTCTCCTAATCCATCAACTGTCAAAGCTAAATCTGCATTATAAGCTTTTAATAGTTCTTCGCTTAAATGAAGACTTTCTTCAAAACTGATATTAACAGTTTGAAATTCACTGCTATTCAATGTAGTAACTCTTTTTGAAATCTTCCTTGCTAGATAAGGTAAGATTTTTGATAATGAAGAGAAATTTAAATTTAATACAATATGATCAATTTTTATTTTTTCTTCGAACAATTTTGTAATTTTATTTCTATATATATTTAAAATATCAAAATTAATTATATTACCGATTTCTTTCCATTCTTTTATTTTATAGTTTTTATCAATAAAGTCATCAAACAAAGGAATACCTTTATGATTAAAAATTAAATATTTAACTATATTGTTCTCTTGATAAAAAAATACTCCTATTTCTGAGTCAATGTTATCTATTGCTGAGCTTAGTATTGAAGCCGTGCATATACCGCAATCTATTACGTCTATTCCTAATGCAAGCAAATTACTTTCTAATAGATTTGCGTAAGGATAAACAAGATTGCTGCCAGCATTAGCTATCGCAACTCTCTTAGGTTTATAATAATAAATTTTTCCTAGTAATTCCTCCATTTTTCGTAATAAGAACGGAATATCGAAGAAACATCTAAGTAAGCTGCTGGATTAGGAATTGAATTAGAACAAATTATTTTCTTAATTGATTCTAAGCTTCTCAATTTATCCCATGAATTAGCTACGAATAAACCATGTGTAGCTACTACATATATGTCTTTTGCACCCTCATTCTTTAGCATCTTCGCAGCTTCTATTATCGTTGAACCTGTGCTTATCATGTCATCTACAAGTATGATGTTTTTATTTTTAACATCGACGCTACATTTTTTAACCTCAACTTCAGAATCGCCTAATCTTTTTTTCTCTATAAATCCACTTTCTAATCCTAATTGTTTAGCTAGCAACGTAGCGAGCTCGTATGCATCATCATCAGGACCTATTGCTATGAAGTTTTCGTTATTCGCAAATTCTTTGAAGAACGAGCAAAAATATGGAGCAAGTTTAACGTTGATAATATTCAAATTTTCTAACTTAGGTATTCCTGCATGGAAATGAGCATCAAAAGTTAACACGTTACTTATGCCTGAATCTCTAATCATTTTAAGTGTGATTATTTGACTTATCGCTTCTCCTTCTTTATATCTTCTATCTTGTCTAGTATATGCTAAGTAAGGTATGAAAGCAAATATTTTCTTAGCACCTAGATCTTTAGCATTATGAGAAGCGAAAAATAGCTCGATTAGCTTTTTATCAGGCTCTTTATAAATACTTTGTACTATTACAACTTCTTCATGTATTTGGAATGGAAATCTTAAGTATAGTTCGTTATCTGGAAAATATTTTATTTCTGCAGTGAATACATTAGGAAAGATTTGTTTTAAATTATCGAGGAGATGATGAGCTCCTGATAGCACTATTAATTGCATCATATAATGAATAATTAATTTGTAGCTTAATCTACTTTACTTAACAGGTTTATAGAAAACGCATTGAAGATTTTCTCTAAGTTTTTGCCATATCATATTCAAAGGACTTTCATTTTCAGAATTGAAACCAAATATTTTTGCCTCATTAGGAGTTATAGCTATATAGTGTTCAACATCAAACTTTAAGAGAGGATCTTTCTCAAAAATTATCTTAAAGGATATTTTATTGCTTAGCAGAATAGGAATCAATTCTGAAATGATTTTAATCCTTTTCTTGTCAATCTTAGACTTTTTACCTCTAATCAAAGATTTGACATCGCTTACGTCTGTCTTTGATATTCCTTTATATTCACTAACAATGATTTTATCTCCTTCTACTTTAACCTCTACGCTTTTCGATTTTTCAATATAATTCATTATTTCTTGCAATGACATCGAAAAAGGATATGATTTATTATTATTTAACTATTTCATCACGAATACCATCATCTGCTATAATAAAAGGAGCAAAGTTCGTATCCAGATCATCGACACCGAATAAAGTTGCATATCTTCTATTTTTTAGCCTAACTAATCTTATGGAATATTTTGAATATTTTACTATGATATTGCCTCCTACAGGCTTTTCAGAAGATCTCTCATTTTCTCCAACAAAACCGCTTACAACTTGATTGGTAATAACGCTAGCAACATCGTATTTCTCGCTTATATCAAGAAGTCTGTTAAGATGTGTTTCGAGATTTGATTGCCTTAATGCTAGAACATCTTGATTGAATTCACTTCTCAAATGTGTTGTTAAACAATCAATAACGATAAGCTTAACATTGTACTTCTTTATGTAATCTTCGCTTATTTTAAGAAAAACTTCTTGTTCTTCAAAACTCCATATTCTTTTATAAAGTATGTTTTTAAGAACATGTTGAGGATCCAAACCAAACCTTGTGGATATTTTCGAAATCTTATTTATATTGAAGGATCCTTCTGTATCAAAAAATATCACTTTGTTGTTGAGATTTGTTTCCTTTAATAATGTAACACTAAGTTGCTGTGCTAGTATGCTCTTACCTACGCCGAATGAACCAAAGAAATGAGTTATGACGCCGAATTCTATACCTCCTTCAAGTAAGGCATCTAAAGCTTTAACGCCAGTAGAGAATTTCATCTTTGCTTATGAGCTTTAGCTAAGAAAAGTCCTTTAGAACTAGCAGTTAATTTCTTAACACCACCTATGATTCTTTCTTCTATGAGATCTTCGCTCAGCATTTTATTTAGCAATTCTTCACTATCTTTGAAATATCCTAGCGATAAAGCGAGATTTTTAAATTCTTTTCTGCTAATCATATTCTTCTCCATTGATAATATTATGTCTGCAATTAAATCGCTTAAATCGCCATACAAAAGCTCTAAAATGCTTTGACTTCTATAATCCTTATGCATAGCATAGCTTTTTTCTATCAAGAAGATTTTTTCAAAATTTTCATTCAACTTAATATAAGGTAAATCCTTGAAACTTGTTGGATACTTTTTCTCAATCGCTTCAAGTCCGTTCATTTTAAAAACTTTGTCTGAATGTATGAAATAGATATTTTCAAATCTTGAAATTAACCTATTACTCAATTCTTCATAGCTTGAAGTAAGAATTAGTGCTACATCATTCAACATTAGTCTATCTTTCAACTCCAACAAAATATCTTCAATATGTTTCGTTGCTGCTAAGCAAGTTCCCTCAGGTCCTTCGATATAAATGTACAATTCGGTGTAATCATTCCTTTTGAAAATGAATTCGTATAGAATTAAAAGACATAGAGCTTTTCTTGTTTTGGTTGAAAAAATGTTAGAGAGATCAATGAGCAACTTCTCTTCAGATAAATAATCCTTTATAGTTTTAGCATTATTGTCTAGACAATCATCTAGCTCCTTTAATTCATATAGTTCATACATCAAGGATTCTAAATAGATTACATCTATAGGAGAATGAATGAAGGGATTTGATGTAGAAGCGATTTTCTCAATTATTTTATTGATTCTTAATTCTTCATCAGCTAGTTTTGAAATCGAACTTTTCAAATGAAGCTTTGAATGTGAATCTAAATTCAATAAAGATGAAATGACTTCACAGAAAATGCTCTTGTTTAAACCGATTTTGATCTTATCATTAGGTAAATTGATCTTAGTAATATCAAGAAAATTCGAGATTAAGCCCGTGCAATCTATGATTATGGATTTATTTTCTGATTCTTCAAACAATGATAAAATAAAAGCATTTCTGCGAATTATGTCTCCTATGACAAGACTAGAATTTTTTATTACCATACTAGAAATCTAGGTGTTATGAATTTCAACTCGTAACCTTTAACCTTAAAGTAAGAATTTATCCAATCAGCCTTGCTAAGCAATCTATTTAACATTGTATTGAGAACTTGGTTAGTTAACTTAAAAGATAGAAATTCCTCTAGTACTACTATAAAAAGAGATTTACCGTTATGAATGAAATAAATTCCTGAAATGTTATTATCCAATATATCCACTTTTTCATTTAAATTCTCTAAATATAAGTTGCAAAATAACATATATTTATTGTTTATCTTTATTAAATAGATGAATTTTTCTACTTCAAATATATCAATTTTTTCTCTTAAATTTAATTTATTTATATTTTTTCCTATAAAGCTTTGTATATATATTCTAATATTATCAATTTTTTTCTCTACTGATTTTTTATTTCCCCTAAATTTTTTATAAAGTATATAAACAATGTAAGACACTATTGCAAGAATTCCTATTGGTGGAAAGATCAACAATATTATAATCAAAATTATTATTATCCAAATTCGCTTCATAATAAAAAAGTAAAAAGACTTGATTAAAAATAAAGACCTTTTTAAAATGAGACTTCTAAAAAGTAGAAAGTTCAACTTTGAAGTATTTCTCGAATAAATTAATCTACTACTCAGGAGAATCTTCTACTTAAAGGGAGATAAAGTTAAATTATGTCATGAGAAATAATATTGGAAATTGATAAGGGATACAAGAAAGATTTTGGAAATAATATCAGAAGAGACAAGGTATGAAATAATCAAATTACTTGCTTCTTCTTCGAGATATCTTACAGTAAACGAGATAGCAGAAAAATTGTCTAAAGATAAAAAAACTATTGATAAGCATCTAAGGATATTACTTGAATATAATCTTGTTGAAAGGAAATATTTGGAAGATGAAAGAGCTTTTGGCTATTTCTTGACGAGATATTGCTCAAATCTAATGATGGCTATAGAAAAAGTTTCAAGCATGCAAAAAGGTCTAGAACTAGAGAATATACCAATGCGAGAACAGGAAGAAATAAAAATTGTGAAAAAAAGGAGAGGATTGAGGTTGTTACCTTCTTTTTTCTTCATCTTTTTAGCAATAATTATAGGTTATGGCGATAAGCTTGGATTGTATTCAAGCGTCGTTGAAAGAAGTGTAGTGATTGCTAAGACTGTTGGATTTATAATATTTATATTTCTCGCAATAATTTATGTATACTATCTATACAGAAAGAAGATGATATGAATGGATAAAGCTCAAATTAAACAAGTTGCAATAATAATCCTAATAATTGTTAGCATATATGCCTTTTTCACATTCGGCTTGAAGATAATACTTAATACAGATGTACCTATTGCTGTCGTAGAAAGCGGAAGCATGGAACCTACTTTAAATGTAGGTGATATAATCATTGCCAAAGGAGTCAATCCTGACGAACTTAAAATAGGGGACATCATAATCTTTCAGCTAAAAAATAGCAATGTGCTAATAGTTCACAGAATAGTTAATATTATTCATAAAGGAGATTCTGTGATTATCTATACTAAAGGTGATAACAACCCAGTGCAAGATCCTTGGATTGTTACTGGTGATGAAGTAAAGGGAATCGTCATATTCAGAATTCCATTCCTAGGTTATATTTCGTTAATCTTTCAAAAAACTCCTCAATTATACTTAGCTTTTATTATTTTGATTTTAATAATACTTTTCATACCACAAACAAGGAAAAAATAGTGTATTTTATATATGAGTGTGTGAATTTATAAATTGAATTTTATGGTCGCTCTTAAAGGTAAATATAGGTATGAGATACAGAATGTAGTGGCTTCTATATCATTTGGACATAGTATTAATCTTCAACAGGTAGCTACAGCTATGGAAGACATGGTTGAATATAGACCTGAGCAATTTCCAGGTTTAGTGTTTAGGTTGAATAAACCGAAAACAGCTACTCTAATATTTAGTTCTGGAAAAATGGTATGCACAGGAGCAAGGTCTGAAAAAGAAGTATACAAAGCCGTTGATACCATAATCAGTAAATTAAAAGCAAGAGGCATACATCTCGCTCCTAATCCGAGGATTCAAATACAGAATATTGTTGCATCTGCTCAGCTAAATGCTGAAGTAAATTTAGAAAAGGCAGCTATGCTCTTTGAAAATACGATGTATGAACCTGAACAATTCCCAGGTTTGATTTTTAGATTACAAAATCCTAGAGTTGTAATGCTCATTTTCAGTTCAGGAAACATGGTTTGTACAGGTGCTAAAAAAGAAGAAGACGTTAAGAATGCTGTAGAAACTGTTTATAAGTTACTTAAAGAACAAGGAGTTCTATTTGAGCGCGCTTAGCTTATAAGAACTTAGCGGCCAAGGAGCTAACAAAATCCAGATCAACAAAAATAAAGCTGTAATTATTTTTCTTTTTTTATCGACATTCGAAACCATATTTAAAGGTTCTATTCTATAGAACAACAAGAAAATAGCAAGAAAAGCCATAGCTAAAAAATCGGTGTAAATTAAAACTATAATCGAGATGAAAGCTGCAAGTAATTTAAGAGAATTTCTATTACCGAGGAATGAATTGATTACATGCCCTCCATCCAATTGAGCAACAGGAGTCATGTTCAAAAAAGTAATTATCAAACCTAAGAAAGCTGCAAAAGCAAAAGGATGCAAGAGGACCGTTGCATTCTGAGGAAAATATTGTGAGAAAATTAGTTGAAGTATGAAAGGAACATATTGCAATGCATCCTGATTTATTTCGTTAGTAAACGTAGAGAAATTTATTCCTAAAATCAAATATATAACGCAAGGTATAAGACCTAAGAGAGGGCCGCTTATTCCTACATCAAAAGATTGAAATCTATCAACAAAAGGTTCTCTTAATCTAATAACTGCACCGAAAGTACCGAAAGGAAAGCCTGGTATAAAAAAAGGTAAAGAAACCTTTAAACCATAAGATCTAGCCATTAGATAATGACCTAATTCATGAATGCCTAGAATTGATAAGAGAGCGAAAGTATAAATTAAAGCAAAAGAAATGTTCGCTTTGAAGAAAATAAAATATCCTGCAAGAAAAACTGTTATAGAATTAACAATAAAAAGTAACAAAGGAATTAAGTTGGAAGAAGAATAGTCAATTTTCATACGAAAAATTTCATAATAATAATCTGAAGAAAATGTATATGGTTTTGCTATGACGAAGAAGCCTTTTTCTTCTAATTCCTTTTTTAATTTCCTGAATTTCATATAGTCAATTGCTGAGCTAGAGGTATGGATTATAAACCTTTTATCTTCAATCCTAAATAAGATAACTGGTTCGTATTTATTGACTATTTCTAGAACAATTTTTGAATCTGTTTCACTTATCATATACATATATTAGTAAAATTATGCAGTATTTTAATTAGAATGGAAAACGAAACTATCTATGTTAGGGAAGCAAAAGAAGAAGACATACCTACAGTTGTTGAGATAAATAGAGTTGCTTTACCTGAAAATTATTCAATTGATTATTTTTATTATCATTTACACGAATTCCCTGAGCTTTTCCTTGTAGGAGTAGTAAAAAGAAATGATTTAGAATACATAGCTGGATATAGCATGAGCAGAATTGAATTCGGTTTTTCAAATTTTGGATTATCGCTTGTTAAAAAAGGACATTTAATTTCAATCGCGGTATTAGAACAATTCAGAAGAAGAGGAATAGCAAGTGCATTAATAAAAACCACAATAGATCGATTGATTAAAAGAAAAGTGAATGAGTTTTATCTAGAAGTTAGGGTTTCTAACTATCCTGCTATTAATCTTTATAAAAAGTTCAATTTTGTAATAACAAGCAAGATACCATCATACTATAGCGATGGCGAAGACGCATATGTTATGACAGTTAAGTTAAGATAGCTTTAAGCAACTCGGTTACTAAAGCTAAAAACAATGAGCCAATTACCATCCTTTTACCTCTATTTGGTTGGATATGTGAAAGCCATAGAATAGCGCCTAAAATTCCAACAGTAATATAAACTATTCTTGAAGCAAAAAGTAAAAATTCTATGATTTTGATTAGCAAATAAGAACCGAAATTTTCTATTGAAGAAATTCCTTTATCAAAAATGTTTCTTAACCAAGTGAAAGGATCATTAGTACTATTTGTTTCTGTAACAAAAAGTAAGTTCGCTAGAAGTAAAAATAATGGAAGCAATGAAAATAGTCTTGATTCCACATTAGTAAATTTAAAAGACTTATTTAAGCAAGCAAATATCCAAGCAAACAGCTACCTTCGCTCTTTGAATATTGGATAGTTACTTTCTGAAATAGTTTATTAAAGATAATAAAAAAGGAATAATAGTAATGATGATTAAGAAGTAAAACAAATCTTGGGAAATATTATATGATATAGTTTTAAGTATAATATTTAAAATTATAAAAATAATCAGAACAATACTCGCTATATATACTGTATACTTCCTTACATCTTCTTCTGCCATATTATTCTATAACTGGAAAACTTTAAATAACTAATCATGACAAATAAGTAAGTAGATATGGCGCAGGCTTCTTCACAGGCTGTTCCTTTTCTGATATTAAAGGAAGGGACTAAGAGAACACTTGGTAAGGAAGCTTATGATGTCAATATAGCAGCTGCTAAAGTATTATCTGAAGTACTAAAGACTTCATTAGGACCTAGGGGTTTAGATAAAATGCTAGTAGATAGCTTAGGAGACGTAACAATTACAGGTGATGGGGCAACAATCCTTAAAGAAATGGAAATTAACCATCCTGCAGCAAAAATGCTAGTAGAGGTAGCTAAAGCACAGGATTCTGAAGTTGGAGACGGGACAACAACAGTTGTAGTTTTAGCAGGTGAATTACTTAAAAAGGCAGAAGAATTACTACTCCAAAATATTCATCCAACGATTATCATAGATGGATATAGGAAAGCATTAGAATATGTAATGAACGAAATTGATAGACTTTCAATAAAATTGGATAAAGACGATGTAGAAACGCTTAAGAAAGTAGTGATGACTTCAATGTATAGCAAGGCTATTAGTGAATATAAAGAAAAACTCGCAGACTTAGCAATTCAAGCATGTTTGCAAGTAGCTGAAGAAATTAATGGCGAGCTGAAAATAAATCCTGATTATATTAAATTAGAAAAGAGGAAGGGCAAATCTTTAGATGAAACAGAATTGATAAGAGGCTTAGTGATTGATAAAGAAGTAGTTCACCCTGGAATGCCTAAGCTAGTAAAAGGAGCAAAGATAGCTGTAATAAATGCACCTTTGGAAATAGAAAAACCAGAGATTTCTTCAAAGATTAGTATTACCTCTCCTGAACAAATGAAAAGCTTCTTAGATGAAGAAACGAAGATTTTGGCTAAGATGGTTGATAAATTAGCATCTGTAGGAGCTAACGTTGTAATTTGCCAAAAAGGGATTGACGATACTGCACAATTCTTGTTAAAGAAGAAGAACATACTTGCTGTTAGGAGAGTAAAAGAAAGTGATATGGAGAAGATTGCTAGAGCCACTGGTGCAAGAATAATAACCGATATTGAAGACATTAAGCCTGAAGATCTAGGTTATGCAGATTTGGTTGAAGAAAGAAAAATAGGTGAAGAAAAAATGTTATTCATTGAAGGATGCAAGAATCCTAAAGCTGTAACTATATTGATCAGAGGAGGTTCAGAATTGATTGTAGATGAAGCAGAAAGGGCGCTTAGAGATGCGATATACGTATGCAAGAATGCATTAGAGAAGAAAAAGTTATTACCAGGAGGTGGAGCAATAGAAGCTTCCTTAGCTCTTAAAGTAAGAGACTTCTCAAAGAGCTTACCAAGCAAAGAACAATTGGCTGCAATGAAATTTGCTGAAGCTCTTGAAGTGATTCCTTCAATCTTAGCAGAAACAGCTGGAATGGATCCGATTGATTCCATAGTAAAATTAAGGGCTTTGCATTCAGAAGGCAAATATACTTATGGAGTTAATGTACTCGAAGGTATAATAGATGATATGGCCAAAACAGGCGTTCTAGACCCTGCCAACGTTAAATTGCAAGCCATTAGAGCAGCAACCGAAGCAGCTATAATGATTTTAAGAATTGACGATATAATTTCAGCGGCACCTTCAAAACCTGAGAAAGAGAAACGTGAAGGAAAAGAGGAAGGCACGGGCACAGAGTATTAAAGAAAAATCAGAAATACTTGACTTAAATCCCTCTATGCCTTTATCTTCAAAAGAAATTAGATATGAAAGAGCTAGAATAATAGGAATTAGAGCGATGCAATTATTGCAAGGTGCAGAACCTCTCATTGAGGTTCCCAGTGATGTTACTGATCCAATAAAAATAGCTACATTAGAATTTGAAGCAGGTAAATTACCTTTTGTTATAAAAAGAGGATTCGATACAAAGACTGAAAAACTTTCTGAATTATCCTAACTTTTTTTAAACACTATTTCTTTATTATCCGAAAACTTTATTGTAACCTCATCACCTATATCTGGTTTGTTTTCTAATTTTTCCCATTCGTCTTCTCTTAGTATTAAAATTAATCTAGGCATTAAAGAAGCTTGAGGATATATACTTCTCATCACCTGTTGCAACATAGGCATTAATCCTTGAAAAATAGGATCGCCTGTAGGATTAATAACAGCTGGAGGAGAACCCTTTTCTTGAGAAAATTCTAATCTCACATACCATTCATTATTGTCTTTGAACATTGTTTTAGATATCAGTAATGCTGTGAAAACAACTTCCATTGTCGATAGGTTTAATTATTTTTCAACGTTCTTAAATCTTATGCCAAAGATTTCGCCGAAGGCAGAATTCTTAAGAAACAATCCAAACGTTCTTAGAGAAATAATGAATCTCATAGAAGAATATTCTAAAAAACCCGAAAAATATGCGAGAAAATTAATTTATTTAGCGGGAGGATGGCCACAAGATCCGCCTCCTAAATTAATCAAAGAAGCTATTATTGAGATAATTAACAATGAGGAAAAGCTAGGAAGAGCAACTCAGTATGGACCAACTAGAGGACTTACAGAAACATTAGAATCAATTGTAAAATATGAAAAAGAAATATTTGGAAGGAATGTTCATGTAGATAATTTAATAGTAACGAATGGGAGCACGGAATTAGCTGCTGCAGTAATGGAAGCACTGATAGGAGAAAATGATGAAATTATTTTGACTAAACCACATTATTTGAATTTTTCAAGACAGGCATTAATCGTTGGCGATTTGAAAGTAAAAATTAAGTATTGGGATTTAATAAGGGAAGATTTTAGATATGAGCCTGATACAGAACAACTCAAAGAATTGATAACGGATAAAACAAAGGCTATCATCCTAGCAAGTCCTGGGAATCCAGATGGACAAGTATTTAGCGATGAATTATTCAAAGAGATTTCTGAAATCGCTAAGGATAAGAAAATCTATTTGATAACTGATCTTGCTTATAGAGGTTTTTGCTACATTAAACAACCATATTATTTTAGCAAAGAAATTGAACCGCATGAAATATTCATATGCACGCTTTCTAAGGAATTGAGAATTCCTGGTTTGAGAATGGCATATGCTATTGCTACAAAAGATTTAATAAGGAACTTTGAACTGATTCAACAAGTAAGATCTTTATGCCCTAACGGTCTTACACAAAAAATTTTTGCTGAAATGATTGGTAGAGAAGAAAGCACAAAGATATTAAAAGAGTTCATTGAGAGAGGTAGGGAGGTATATCAAGGAGTTGCAAACTTTGGCTATAGGTATTTGAAAGATAAAATCCCAGAGTTTTATTTAAATGAACCAAAAGGTGCATTTTACTTATTCTTTAATCATTCAAAAATCTCTCCTAATTCTAGAGAATTCTGTTCAAATCTTTTAGAAAAGGTTCAAGTTGCTTTAGCTCCTGGAATAGACTTTGGAATGGATGGATGGACTAGATTATCAATATCTCCAGGCGTATTGAACGTTGAAATAATTAAGGAAGGAATTGACAGGATAAAAGAATACATAGACATGATAAAATACACAAACATTTATAAACCACCTATTACTTAATTTTCTATTAACAAGTGAGAACCATGTCCGCAGAAGGTGCTAAATCTGAAGGAGTTCCTGTTGTTGGCGAACAAGAAAAAAGGCGAACAGCAATACCAGAGAATACTGTATTAATAGGCAAAAAGCCTATTATGGGTTACGTAGTAGCAACATTAATGCAGTTCCAAAGAGGATCCAATAAAGCTATTTTAAAAGCCAGAGGCTCTAATATTTCAAGAGCCGTTGACGTTGTGGAAATACTGAGAAACAAATTCCTACCAGGCGCTGTAGCTGTATCAAAGATTGAAATTGGAACAGAGCGTGTCGGGGAAGGAGAAAAAGCAAGAGACGTTTCAATAATAGAAATACACATCGAAAAGATAAAGTAGAAATTTTTTTAATTTTTTATGTTTATAAAATTTTCTGATTTTAAAAAAGGAATTATTGGAACTTTATTTTTAATCTTTCTTATTCCAGTTTCAAATTTAATTATTATTAATTTCCCTTTTCAAAATAATTTTATTAATAAAATTGCACCTATATATTTTCTAATTTTTTTATTTAATCCTTATTTAAATAGAACTTCATCATTAATCGGAGGTTTCTTAGGATTTATTGCATTCAGTATAATTATAAGACTTCCTTTTCAATTAGCAGTTCCTTTTTCTATTGTTTCCTCAATAATTTTATATTTTCAAAATTCACTCTTCTATAGAGAGCCGGAAAAAATAAGGCATTTAATTTTAAACATTATATCTTGCGCATTGTTTGTAGCATTTTATGGATGGCTTTCTGCGATAACTTCTTCATTAGCAAACTTTTCTAGCTTTCTTCTTTCTTTTCAGGCATATTTCTATTTTGGCCTAATATCTACGATGATTATAGTTCCTACCATGACTTATTTATACGGCTTAAAACTGCATAGCAATACGATGTGGTTAAGAAAATAAACTAGTTAACTCTAAATTGTTTAATGTCCGAAATAAAGCCAGTATATTCAATTAGAGTAGCTTCAATATCAGATATTGCAAGATTTGCAGCTTTAATGATAAGCCTAGGTCAACCTGCATATATAATACATTTCAAACATGAGGAAGAAAATTATTATGGCATGCTAGCAATATTCCATGATTATTTCAATTTAAACGGTGTTCCAATATTTTATTATTGTTCAGCAAAAGAGGAAGGTAAATACATACTTGTAAAAGTAGATGAGGGAGGAGAACTTGTAATGTTTTCAGATAGAACAAAAGCAGGATACATATCAATACCTATAATTACTCTTTACAAAAAACCAGAATTCATTCAACTATAGCTTGAATGTAACGAAATTACCGGTTTTTAGTCTCAATAGATTTTGAAAACCTTCCGTTACTTTACCTATATTTTCTAGTTCATCAACTTCCTTTTCTAAATAAATAACAATAGATTTGTTAAATGAGTCAAATGAAACATCTCCTTGCACATGTTCGCTTTTTTTCTTAATCGAACCATAGCTTACATCTACTTTAAACAGTATTTTGTTTTTCAAAACAAGAACAAATGCTTTTGTAGGAAGAACTCTTATAATTCGTTCTATTAAAATAGGATTAATATACCTAATCAGTTCTATCGTTGATATCAAATTTTCATTGTCCATTATTTTGACGATGTATTTCTCAAGGTTCGCGGAATTCATAGATTTCTTGCTCTAAGAAAACTTCTAATATTACTATCTTTCCTGTAGTATTTAAAAACTTCATCAATTCTTTTTGAGCTATTTTAATAACCTTTTCAGAAGATCGATGATATATTCCCTTTGAAGTATCAATTAGTACTTTAGCCTTTTTGTGATCGAGACCATATAATAAAAAAAGTAAATTCAGAAGATTCTTTCTATTAAGCTTAACTTCATAGATTATTGGAATTATGTTTATTAAGAATGAAGCTTCAAGCATGAGTTGGCTTTTCTTTAAAATTTCACTTTCGGTCATCTCTCTAGTAATACTTTATATATTGATATTTAAGCTCCCAACTTTCTGAGTTAAATTTTCAACCTGAATCTCAACGAGATCGTTGTTTAATATATCGAACGAATGCCATCTTTTATCATGCTTGCACCCTCTCAATTTTCTTATTCTCAATTGCTTTATCAGTGAACCATATTGCATAGCAAGAGGATCATATCTAAAATCTATTATTCCATCTACATGATATTCGATTACTTGCTCAAATTCTTCGAAGGATTTGATACCGAAATGTGAACTTGCAAAAACAGGTATATATCTCCTTTTACATATTTCTAGCCTTATTACTTTTATTAAGTCAAGAATAGAATTAGGATCCATTTTGTATAACAACTCTGTTAAAGAATCAATCATTACTATTGCCTTTTTATATTTAATCATCAAATTGTTCAAGGATTGTATTAGCATGTTGAAAAGATTTTGCCAACCAGTAGGATAAAAGGATATTATGGAGTTTTGAAGTTCATCATTATTATTTTGAATATTTAATTTATAAGAGAACAAATCTATTAATAACAGTTGATTCTTTTTCAAATACTTCTTTATTTTTGGTGAATAAAGTATCATATTTTCATAAACAGAAATAGGATGCTCATCAACGCACATGTATATGCAAGCATATTTATTTTGTAATAGTTTAGATGTCATACAATGGAAAATCGAAGATTTTGCTATTCCTGCTTCTCCAGAAAAGATTACTAAAGAATTTGAAGGAAGGCCATCAATCATTAATTTATCGAATAAATCTATTCCGAGTTTAATTCTAGGAACAATGCTAAGCTTGAACCCCATAATCTTTTGCGATGAAAAATCCATTCTAAATTTTCCTTTCTTCATTAGATGATAATATTTTTATCAAAACAATACGAGTATTACCAGCGTAATATGAGAATAATATCAGTTAAACTGCCTCCCGCATATGTTGAGAAAATGGATCAAATGATAAAGGAAGGAAGATTCACAAGCAGAAGTGAAATAATAAGATTCGCATTGCTAGATTTGTTTAGAAAAGAGGAAGAATACAACAGTTTAAAGGAAAAAGTAAAGACAATGATAGGCCCTTAGCTTTCAACTTCAATATCAGCCATCTCCTTTCCTAGATTTATCAATATTTTTTTGAATTTCATTTTCAATTCTTTTATTCTCTCTTTATCCGCATCTATAGAAAAAAGACCGTCGCATACAGCATTAGATACTTTTCTTAAAAGGTTTCTATTCAAATAACTTTCCCCTTTGATATAGCAAAAGCATATCATTCCAATTCCTAACTTCTCTATTGCTGAAAGATTTTTGATAGGAGGAGCTACTACTGCATCGAATCCAAGGTTATAAATTAAGTTGAGTGTTTTTTCGTCCATAAAACGAGAAAATAAAGGCATAACTGCTATGGATTTAAGATTAAGCCTGTAGCAATCAGATAAAAAATTCGAAACATAATCGCCGAATCGCAAGAGAACTAAAAAATCAACTAAGACTGCACAATAATAAGGCGCTTCTAATTTTTCTAGTAGCCATAAGAAATCTTTTTTCTTTTTCAAATCTCTTACAAATAAGAATTTCAATCTCCTCTTAGCTGCTTCTTCTAAAAATTTTGAGAAATCAGATCGAGACATTCAAGATATTAATCTTCAATGTATTTATCTAATTATGGACAGAGAAGAATTAAGAAAGTTATTATCAGAACGAGCAAATCTATTCAGTGGAATTAGAGATTATGAATTAGAAATTGTCAAAAGAATAGTTAGCATCGATAAAAAGCTTGATCTATTAATTAAAAAAGTTGAAGAAATAGAAAAGAAATTGAATAAATGAAGATAAGGGTCGCAAAATGTCCTAATTGCGGAGAAATAATGGCATTCTATGCACACTACAAGAGCAAAGTATGTACTAGATGTGGTAAAAAATTTTTGGTAGCGAATAGTATTCAGCTTGGGTTGTTCGAAAATGCATATCAAGCAAGCGAATTCGTAAAGAGAGCTAAAATGAAGGAAAAGTATGGATGAAGTACGTGAGAATGATTATGTACTCCTGTATTTAGATGAAAAAAGAAAGTATTTAATAAAGTTAGAAAGAAATAAGAAGCTACATACACATAAAGGCTTTATTGTACTAGATGAAATAATAGGAAAAAAGTTTGGAGAGAAAATCAAAAGTAATATAGGCGAAGAATTCGTTATTTGTAAACCAACTATCAGAGATTTTATATTAAAATTCGCTAGGAAGACACAAATAATTTATCCAAAAGATGCAAGCTACATAGCATTTATAGGAGGGATTTCTGATGGTTCTAGAGTAGTAGAAATAGGTACAGGAAGTGGAGCGTTGACTTGTTCATTGGCTAATTTGGTAAAACCAAGCGGTCATGTATATTCCTATGAAATAAGAGAAGAATTCTATGAAATAGCGAAGAAAAATATTGAAATGCTCAATCTTTCTGAATATGTTACTCTCAAATTAAAAAATGCTTTGGAAGGAATAGATGAAAAAGATGTTGATTGCGTTGTTATGGATATTCCAAATCCATGGGATGCAATAGGTGTTGCCAAACAAGCATTGAAGGGTTCTGGAATATTAATTTCTTTTTCCCCTACTATAAATCAAGTTGAAAAAATTCTGAGAACATTAATTGAAAACAAATTCATAGATATTCATGTTGTTGAATTGATTGAACGAGAATTTCAAGCAGATCCTATAAAACTGAGACCAAAAACTACGATAATAGGTCATACAGGATACATAACTTGGGCTAGGAAAAGTATTTAATCGTTTCATAAATCAGATTTAGATTTATGATTTTTAAGAAAATGATTCTTAAAATTATAGATGGAAGAAGAAAGCTTAATTGAAAAATTTGACAAAATTCTCACTAATGCTAGGATTTATGAGTATGGAAAATATCCAGTTAAGGGTTGTGGAATTTGGTTACCTTACGGTTATGAATTAAGACAAAATGTCCTAAAAATAGTCAGAGAGATACTTTACAGAACAGGTCATAAGGAAGTTTTGCTACCTATGTTGATACCAAAAGATATGCTAGAAAAGGAGGCAAAGCACATAGCAGGTTTTCTTGAACAAGTATATTGGGTAACAAAAGGAGGTACTACGAAACTAGATGTTGAATTAGCTCTAAGACCTACTAGTGAAACAGCAATGACACATGTATTTAAAGACATGATATCTTCTTATAGAGACCTTCCGCTTAAAGTTTTCCAAATCGTTAGCATATTTCGATATGAAACAGAAGCTACGAGACCTATGATAAGAGTTAGAGAAGTTACAACTTTTAAGGAAGCTTTCACTTTCCACGAATCCAAAGAAGATGCGCTTAAACAATTCCAAGAGGCATATTCAATCTATTCAGAAATATTTGATAAACTAGGAATACCTTATATAACTCCTGAAAGACCTTCATGGGATAGATTTCCGGGTGCAGAGATTACTGTAACATTTGATACAATATTACCTGATGGTAAAACTCTTCAAATAGGATCTATTCATTACTTAGCACAAAGCTTCTCTAAAGTATTCGATGCTAAATTCATGAAAAAGGATGGAAGTTATGATTGGTTATACATGTTGAGTTATGGAATTTCTGAAAGGGTAATTGCTTCACTCATAATTCATTATGCTGATGATATAGGTGCTGTATTGCTACCTAGCATTGCACCAATAAAGATTGTTGTGGTGCCAATATTCTATGAAGAATATAGACAAGAAATTTTGAATTATGCAAGAGAAATAAAAGATGCAATAGAATTAGCAGGATATAATGTCGTGATCGATGATGATCCCGATAAAACTCCAGGTGAGAAATTCTATGAATGGGAAAGAATAGGAGTACCATTAAGAATCGAAATAGGTCCAAAAGAAATGAAAGAATTAAAAGTCACTCTTACGGATAGACTTAGAAGAAAGAAAACAGTTGAAAAGGAAAAGATGTTTAAAGAAATTAAAAACATGCTTAATTCGTTAGAAATAGAATTAAGAGATAAAATAAGGAATGAAATGTTCAAAAGGATCTTAAAAGTTAAAGCTGCAAACGAGCTCGGAAAAGTCTTGGATGAGAAGAAAGTTGCAATGTTTAGCATATGTAGCGATGAAAAATGCGGTATGAAAGTTGATGAACTAGTAAAAGGTGCAAAATTCATAGGTTATGATGTAAAAAACAAAGAAAAAGGCAATTGCATTGTATGCGGTAAAGAAACAGATAAAATAGGATATTTGGCAAGAAAATATTAAAGAATATTAAGCTACTAAATTAAGAAAGTTATGGTGATGAATTTTGCCAAAAAAGAGAAAGAGTAGAGGAAGAGCTAAAGGTGCAAAAGGAAGGGATTCCTTGCTATCATGCGATGGATGTGGAAGATTGATACCTAGAGGAAAAGCTATAAAAGTTACAAAAGAGCAATCCTTCCTAGATCCCCAGCTCGAAGCAGAACTAGAAAAGAAAGGAGCTAGAATCATAAAGGCTCCTGTAACAGTCGTTTATTGTGTTTCATGTGCAATTTTCAGAGGAATAAGAAAAGTTAGAGCTGAAGAAGAAAGAGATAAAGAAAAAAGGCTCTTCTTTTAATAATGATAAAAACTTGGTTAGAGAGATTCGTAGATGAAATACTGAAAGAAAATAAGCAACGCTATGTAGTTAGTGGAGGAATGGCAGTATCAGGACCAATTCATATAGGAAAATTGAGAGGTGAAGTAATTTATCCTTCAGTCATAACTAGAATGCTTAGGAAGGAAGGAAAAGAAGTAGAGCATATTGTAGTTATTTATACGCAAGATCCTCTTAAAGCAAAAGAACCTTTAGTTACAAAAGATTTCATTGAAGAATGGAAAGGAGTAAGGATATTAAATGTCGAAGACCCAAAAGGTTGCCATGGCAATTGGGTTGAACATTTTTATGAGCCGTATCTCAAATCTTATGAAGAATATGGCATAACAGCAAAGCCCGTATTCACGCATGAAATTTATGAAAACAATCCTAGGATGAAAGAAGCAATAAAAGTATTCTTAGAAAATAGAGAAAAAGCTAGAAAAATATTGAATAAATATAAAGGAGAGAAATTACCTGCTAACTGGGTTCCATTAAAGCCTTTATGCGAAAAATGCTACAACATTTTGACTACGAAAGCTACTAATATAGAAGGAGAAGAAGTAACTTATTTTTGCCAGAAATGTGGTAACATAGGTAAAACTAAGATAAATCGAGGAAAACTTGAATGGAGAGCTGAATGGGTTAGTCTTTGGTATACTTTTTTAGTTGACATTGAATTTTATGGAAAGGATCATGCTGCTGCAGGCGGAAGTAGAGATAGCTGTAATGAATTATATAAAGAGATATTTGGTTTAGAATATCCAAAAGGACTCGCTTATGAATGGGTTAGTCTTGTCATTGATGGAAAAAGAGAGCCTATGGGTAGTTCAGAAGGAGTTTCTTTCGATGTAGATGAATGGTTGAGGGTAGGAAGGCCTGAAGTTCTTAAATATTGGTATTTGGTTTCTAAAGAAAGAACGCATTTAGATTTCAATCCTGCAATAACAATTCCTTTAATTCATGAAGAATATGATAGAGCTGAGAGAATATATTTTGGTATTGAAGAACCTCCTAGAAAAGATATGATATACGACATTAAATTTAGTTATGAAGCCGCAAATGACTTCAATCCACCTAAAGAAATTCGAATTCAAATTCCTTATTCAATATTAGCTATTTTAGTACAAATATTGCCTAAGGAAAATAGGCTTGAGGAACTTGTAAAGAAATTAAGTAGAATAGGATATATAAATAAGGAATTAAATAACGCAGATCTAGAATTTCTAGCGAATTATTCATCAAAAGTAGCTTACTGGGTTGAGAAGTATGCAAACGAAAACATGAAGATTAAGATTCTTGAAGCGCCACCTTCAATTTTAAAAGAAAAACTAAGCGAAAACGAAAGGAAAATGCTTGTTAATGTTCAGAATGTTTTAGAAAAATGGGATGGAAAGGATACAGTAAAGCTTGAAAGCGATTTATACGAAAGTATAAGATCAAGCGGTCTCTCACCTAAAGAAGGTTTCAAACTACTTTACAATATAATCTTAGGTAAAGAAAGCGGCCCAAAGCTTGTTTCATTGATTCAAGCTACGGAAAAGGAAAGAATTCTAAAGCTAATTAAAGAAACTTTGTCTTAATGTTAGGATTTCTTAGGAAAAGGACAGAAGAATTACTCGCATCCTTAACTAACATTTTTGTAAAAGCGAATGTAAATCCAAACGTAATTTCATTAGTAGCTTTACTTTTAGCTATTATTTCTGCTTCTTTTTATTATTTCAAAATTATTTTCTTAGCAGTATTATTCTTGCTAATTTCAGGCTTTCTTGATATGATTGATGGAATGGTAGCTAGAGCGGGCAATAGAGAGAGCAAATTAGGAAATGTGCTAGATTCTACACTTGATAGATATGCAGATTTTTTACCAATTCTTGCAATAGGTCTCGCTGGAATGGCTAATTGGATATTTGTGACCATTGCAATCTTCGGTAGCCTTATACCATCTTATGTGAGAGCTAAATTAGAAATAAACATCGAAAGCAAGAAAATTAAAGCTAAATCGGTGATTGGAGAAAGAGCTGATAGAATAATACTACTTATCTTAGCTTCTCTTATTTATCCTTTATACAAGGAATCCTTCGATATTGCTTTTCTTTTGATATTCATACTAGGTAATTTCGCTGTTATATTAAGGCTATGGTACAATATTGAAAGTCTCAAGTAATCTTTATAAAAAGGTATACGTCTTTAAAATGTGGAAGACCTTCTCAGCTTAGCTGTAGATGAAGCCAGAAAACAAGGTGCAAGCTTTGCTGAAGCAAGATTTCAAGATGCAACAATTATACATCTTGAATTTTTAAATGGAAAAGTAAGGAATTCGAGTTTCAATTCTTATAAAGGTATAGGAATTCGAGTATTGGTAGATAATTCTTTTGGTTTCTCTTCAACTAATGCATTGAATAAAGAAAGCATTATTGAATGTGTTAGCAAGGCAATAAAAATAGCTAAAGCGAATAAGAGAAAGAGCAATATTGAATTAGAAAAAACTAGAGCTTATAAAGATACGATAATCGTGAAGCCAAAAACTACGTTATTCGATGCCGATTTGGATGAATTAATCAAAGAAGTTAAAGAACTAGACAAGAGGATTCAAGAAGTTGAACCTCGAGTAATGATAAGAGTTTTCTACTTCACAGCAGTTAATGAAGAAAAACTCTATATGAATAGTGATGGATCAAGAATTGAACATAAAATTCCTAAAATTAATTTGACGAGATTCTTTACAGTTATAGACCCACAAAAAGGAGTATTGCAAAGATCACGTTCAGAAGGAGGCTCTTCAGGTCTTGAATATCTAAAGGAGTTAAAAATTGAAGAAAGAGCAATTGAAGATGCAAAGATATTGGGACAAATATTGGATAAAGGAGAAAAACTAAAGGAAAGCGGATATTATGATGTAGTTATTGATGGAGAAATCACAGGTTTAATTTCACATGAATCATGCGGACATCCATTTGAGGCTGATAGAATTTTAGGAAGAGAAGCTGCTCAAGGAGGAGAATCTTATGTTAAGCTTGAGATGCTGAAGAGAGAAAAAATTGGCAGTGACGTATTGACAATCGTTGATAATCCCTTGATAGAGAAATCATTAGGTTTCTATGTATATGATGAGGAAGGTGTTCCTGCGAGAAAAAAGTATTTGATAAAAAATGGTGTTGTCGAAGAATTATTGCTCAACAGAGAATATGCTGCAAAGCTCTCAACAACAAGCAATGGCTCAGCCAGAGCGACTGCTTATTTCAATGAACCATTGATAAGGATGTCGAATACATACATAGAGCCAGGAGATTATAGCGTTGAAGAATTGATAGAGGATGTAAAAAAAGGTGTATACTTCAAGTCATATATGGAATGGAATATTGATGACAGGAGATGGAATCAAAAATACGGCGGATTAGAAGCTTATTTAATAGAAAATGGAGAAATAAAAGGATTTCTCAGAAATCCAGTTTTGGAAGTAACCACAGGTCAGCTTTATAAAAGTATAGATGCAGTAGGCAAAGATTTGAAATTCGAAGCAGGACTATGTGGTAAAGGTGAGCCTATGCAAGGAGTACCTGTTTGGTTTGGAGGCCCTACGATTAGAGCTAGAAGACTTTGGATAAAATGAGCACAGAAAGTAAAATAGAGACTTTAGTTAAGAAGTTCCAAGAAAAAGGGGTAGAAGATGCAATAATAAATCTATATTCTACAAATACGGTGCTTGTTAGATATGCGAATAACGAAATAATGATTCCAATTATAAACAGTGAATCAGTTATCTCTATATGTATAGGATATAGAAAGAGGAGGTTGATAACTCAACTCAACGATGTTTACTTTGATGAGAATCGAATAGTTGATAGATTAATGAATATGATAAACCAAATTGAAGAACAAGAAGTATATGCTAATTTGCCCAAAAACAAATTCCAATATGAAAGTATCCTTGATATCGATGAAGAAACAAGAAAATCTGAAGAAAAAGCTGTAGAATTGATTGATGGAATAATAAATGAAAGCCTGAATAGAGGAGTTAAAAGAGTTGCTGGTACTCTTGAAATAAAACATGCGAATATCAAAAGCTGGACATCAACAGGTCTATTCTTGGAGGATAAAAGATCAAGTGTTATGCTAAATCATAGGTGCTTCATCGATTCCCTTTCAACAGGACAATGGTCATATACAGCAAGGAGTATAAAGGACCTTGATTGGAAGCTCGTCGTAGATAAATCTAGTGAAATATGCAAAATGAATGTTAATCACAAAAAAGCAGAAGCAGGCAAGTACACTGTTGTTTTTTCACCTATGATATTTGCTAGCCTCATAGAACATGTTGCCTATGCTACTTCTGCATATGCTGTAGAAACAGGTTATTCTTATCTTACGGGAAAATTAGGTAAAAAAGTTGCGAGTGAAAAATTAACTATAATCGATGATCCTCAGAATAAAGCTTCTCCAGGATATGCAAGATATGACGAAGAATGTATTCCTACAAGAAAAAAAGAAATCATAAAAAATGGCATTTTGTTAACATATCTACATAATTTAACGACAGCAAAGAAATTCAATACTGAAACAACAGGAAATGCTGGTTTAGTTTCTCCACATCCATGGTCTATTCATGTTGAAGCAGGAGATTATAATGAAGATGAGATACTGAAAGAGGTTAAAAAAGGATTGTTCATTGTTAACAATTGGTATTTGAGATTCCAAAACTATCAAGCAGGGGACTTCTCTACAATATTAAGAGATGGAATCTTCTTAATTGAAAATGGAGATATAAAAACAGCTCTTTATGGTGCAAGATTGAGCGATAATTTCTTAAATTTAATTACAAGCATAAAAGCCCTTACTAAAAGAGTATACCCGATTAAATGGTGGGAAGTTAACACTCCAACTTACGTTCCTTATGCACTGGTAGAAAACATGAACATTACAACTGCGGAATAATTACTTTTTTATTCTTTCTGAATAAAAATAAGAAAAAAATGTTGAAAAGATTGCTATTATTAGTTGAGGATAGATAAATAAAATATAAGTAGGATTATATGATAACCAAAGCAAATATTGAGCTATAGATGGAAAAGCATAACTTACTAATTTTATTATATTATATGAATAAAATAGAGGTAAATAATAAAAAATTGTTATAGGTATTATAAATACAAAAAAGAAAATTACATGCTGCATTTTACCGCTCTTTTTGCCTATGAGAACTTTATCAATATAAGTTAAAGCAGAAGCTAAAATTAGTATTAGAGAAAATATAGATACGAACAAAAAAGTAAGAGGTGGAAAAACCCTTAATACATTATAAGCATAAAGTGTAGCGAAAGCATGTATTATCACTAAATATGCTATGCTTAGCTTCTTCAAGGTATGCATAGATAATTGGGAATTTTTTACTTTAAAAAAATTTCTTTTTTATTGGTTGCTTGAATAATAGTCGAGATTGACATGCTAATATACTTTAATTCCTCATTTTTTATGGAAATGAATGATTTGTTATTTATTTACAGGTTAACAGTTACGCTATTTATATTCAGCTTTGCAAGCTATTACGATATCAAAAAAAGAGAAGTAAATGATTTAATATGGCTAATTTATGTAGCTTTGACTTTGCCAATATCATTCATATTAGGTGACGAATGGAATTTAGTAATCGCTTTCATACCTTGTTTTATTTTTGGAGCTGTACTTTATTATGTTTTCAAGTTTGGAGGTGCAGATGCAAAAGCAATATGGTGCTTAGCTATAGCTTTGCCGGATTTCCCTTATGAAACAATGTTTGTTAAGCCTTTAATATTTCCTCTTTCGATTGCTTTCAATGCAGTAATAATTTCTATTTTTTACATTTTTGTAAATATATATAATAACATAAAAAAATATATAAAAGATAGAAAACTTTTTGATCAGAATTTACCACTAAAAGTTAAAATAATGTTATTTTTGTTTTCACAAAAGTTAAGTAAAGATGAATATTTTAGAAGTAATTTCTACATTCCATCGTTAATAAATGGGAAATATAATTTAAAACAAGATATAAGAGAAATAGACTACAATAAAAAAGAATACATTACAGAATGGTATGAAAAAGCCCAGCCTTTCCTAGTGTATATTTTGATCGCAATACCAATAACTATCTTATTTGGAGATTTGAGCATGACATTTGTCAGCATTTTCATGAAGCATTAAATTAAAATATAACAAGGTTGAAGAAAACACATGGTCGCAAAGAAGATAATTGCCGTAGTTGCTGAATGGGAAGCATCATCTAAATATGTAAAGAAAATAGTAGAAGAAGTATCTAAAGAAAAAAACATACAAGTTGAGATAAAAGAAGAAGATTGGGAATTTTTAGTAAATTATGGGGTTAAAGATGAATTCGGAGGAGTAGAAGTTCCACAAGTCTTTGTACAAGATGATAATGGAAATATAAAATTCGTAATGGGTAGAGTACCACTAGATGCAGAAGGTAAGCCTGATCTAAATAAAGCAAAAGAAATATTATTGCAGGCTATTTCTACTTCATAAATTTTCCTAAAGTACTTGTTCCTAAAATTCCTTCAAAATCTATTCCTGCAGGTTCTAATAATTGCTCTAAACTGCTTCGCATTATTTCAACGTATTTGTTAACATCTATTTCATCAAGTCTAGCAAGTTGAACAGGCTTAACACCATCAGCAGTTCTCACTTTAACATATGCGATATTTTGGCCAGCTTTAACTTCTATACCGAAGTTCTTTAACAATAAAGCGGCTTTGACATGTTGTGGAGTAGTTTTATTATAATCCTCGATGTTCTTGTTCATCATTACTTTTATAGCTAGATCTGATAAAGAAATCCTACCTGATTTTAACAAGGAATATTGCATATAAGTAAGCTTTTTAATCTTCTCTTTTGCAGGTTCGAAATCTTCTACTTTATCTATTTCCTTCAATATGTTCACTATCTCATAGAAAGTTTTTCTTACAAATTCAGGAATGTGCTTCTTTTTACCCAATAAGCCTTTGATATCAACATTTCCATCATATGTGACGCCGAAATAATTCTTTTTTCTTTCTGAAAAAACAACGTATTTATAAGTCTTGTCTACATCCAAATCTACTCTAAGAACTTTTTCAACTCCATCAATGAATTCTTTTAAAACATTAGCTGGTGGATTTTTAATGAATAAAGAATCTGTATCTCCATATATTATTTCTAAACCCATTTTCTTAGCTATTTTAATCGTTTCTTCAATATTGTATCTTCCTATTGCTGTAACACTTTCTGCAGCTGCAGGAGAATACAGATCAGAAGATTCAGCACCTAAAACTCCATATGCAGCGTTTAAAATAACTTTAATAGATGCCTGTATTACTTCATATTGAGAACGAATTGAAGGATCTAATCCTTGTTTTTTAGATAAAGGCTTATACCAAGCAACTCTTAAATCCCTCAAACTTCCAATCAATTTACTTAAAACTCCTTTTCTCTTCTTGCAACTCCAATGTGAAATACTTGGTAACATTACAAGCTTGCATTCTTCATGAGGACAGTCAATTGTTTCATAAGATATATTCCAGATTTTAATTATCGAAGGATACAATGATGCAAAATCAACAACTACTACGTTGAAATGAATTCCAGGTTGGGGTTCAATTACTTTAGCACCTAGATATTTCTTACCTTTTATTATCGCAGTTGTCACGAGATGACCTTTAGCCTGCTCAATTTCTTTCTTATTAGAAATTAAGACTTTTGATTGTCTTAGAGAAAAGCTTACCATGCTTTTGATCCAATTTGATATTCCTATCCTTGTTACATCTTCAATAGGAAGTTTAGCTATACGCATAAGTATTATGAAAAGTTTTAGGACAAGATGATCGTTAAAGTTGACTAATGAATAAGTTAACCAAGCATCTCTATAGCAATATGATGCAAGCTCGTAAAGAGGCAGATTGTTTATGAAATCTTTCAAGACTTTCTTTTCGATTCCTAGAAGAGCTTTACTTATGGAATTTAGATCGACTTCATCATATTTTTTACTGAAAGCATAAATTTGTATAGCTTTGTTATGGAAAAATTTATATAAATCTACATGTACACCAGGAGTAACTAGAGCAATTTCTTTTCCTAGAGCTATAGGTATCCTTTCTTTTGCAAAGCCTAATTTTTGAGCTCTATGATAAAGATAATTTAGATCGAAATTATCGCCATTGAAAGTTATTACTAGAGGATAAGATGAAATTATTCTGAATACTCTATTTAATAATTCAATCTCATTATCAACTATTTCAACATCCACACCTTCTAGATCAGCAGGTCTATTTCCTAGTTCTACATTTCTTTTCAGCAAAATTACTTTTTTCAATCCATCACTTGAAACAAACGAAACAGCAATGATCCTGTTTTCTGCTTTTTTAGGAGAAGGCATCAATGTAGGGGATTCCATTTCTACTTCAATATCAATAGCTACATGTCTAACTAAAGGAACAGGTTGATTCAATATCTTAACCCATTCTTTTAGTGCAGCAAAGTATTCAGGGTCTTCATCTCTGAATCTTTCTTCCAACTCTTTTAAGGAGATATCATCGAAATCAGGAATTAAGTTTCCGTTAATAACCTTATATGGACAGCCAGGAATAAGACCGCGATCGTATATGTAATTTGAATGATATTTAATGTTTGCTTCCCATACATTTCCATTTGCTTTACTTGCAACTATTTCTCTTAAAGAATTGGCTGATCCTCCTACCGCTAGTGGATCTTTTGTTATGATCTTAGTCAACTCAACGACCTTATCATGCAAAGCATCATATAATTTGACTTTTTCGAATCCTGCTAGACCTTTATGTAAAGCAATCGAAGGAATAGCTCTTAGCTTTTCTTCAGGTAAGTCTGTGTAGAAATATGGCTTATGACCAGTATTATCATACCAGTAATATATTTTTCCAGAGTTCGGCTCGTATAATTTAACCAAGGCACATTTTCTTTTACCACTATAAGTTACTGAAATTAGATAGCTTCTACCTAAATTTTCTGGAACTTCGGCTTCATAAATAGTAGCTTCTTCTCTTAATTCTTCTTGTTCAGCCTCAAATTCCTCCTCTTCTTCTTCGTAATCGATTTTAGAAAACATCTGATTTTAAATATTCACTTAACCTTCTTATACCTTCCTCTATTCTTTCAAAATCTTCAGATACAAAAGTGAGCCTAAATCTTCCTACACCTTGCTTGCCAAAATATGAACCTGGAATTATGACTAGCTTTTTCTTTTTGAATAGGTCTAGCATCACTTCTTCGTCTTTGTAAATTTTATTTCTGAGATATTTTTCTAAATTAAGGAATAAATAAAAAGCACCCTCGGGAATATTGACATGAATATCAGGCAAATATTCATTAATCATTTTTATCATGAAATCTCTTCTTGCTTTGTATGTTGGCACTACTATTTCTTTCAGATATTTTCTCTTTAACTCGCTAGCTAAATAGTGCATTAAAAACTTTTGTCCTACGACGTTTGAACATAAGGTTACGAACTGCTTAATTTTTTCTAAATTAGATATCACTTCCTCGTTTGCACAAACATATCCTAGTCTAAAGCCAGGAGATGAAGCTTCTTTCGAAAAAGAACAAACAGATATTACATGATCTTTATCATATTTGGCTAAGTAGACATGTTCTTTCTCATAAGTTATATGTTTGTAGGCTTCATCCACGATTACAAAAATGTTTTTGTCTTTCGCTATTTCTACGATACCTTTTGCTATATCTTCTCTCAACATTCTTCCTGTAGGATTTTCTGGAGTATTTAAAATTATTGCCTTTGTTTTCTTAGTAATTTTTTCATTTATTTCATCCAAAGAAGGTTGATAGCCATTTTCCTCAAGTTGTAGAACCCTTATTTCTTTAGCTTTGAAGAAGGAAATTATTTCTGAATAACCCAAGTATGTAGGATCTGTTAATATTACTTCATCTCCTTCTTCCAAAATTGAAGACAATACCAAGAATATTCCTTCTGTAGAACCTTCTGTAACTATTATCTCTTTATTAGGATCATATTTTATTCCTGAATACTCATAAACGTCTTCAGCAATTTTTTCTCTAAATCTTATCATTCCTCTTGTGCTTGTATATCGGAAAAATTCAGATGGGTTATTTTCTAAATCTTCAACGAATGATTCTATCAATTCCTTAGGAGGAATTAAACTAGGAGAACCTCCACCAAAAGAGATTATTTCTGAATCTTTAGCGGCTTCATCAAGCAATGCAGCAACTTTTCTTATCGGAGATAATTTTAAAAAGGCGAGTTTCTTTGAGAAAAGTTTCTTTAAATCGCTTTCATACATATGCTAAAAAAGACTGAGCTTTATTAATTCTTAACTCTTTGATCCTAATTCTGAAGCATTCGTTAAACTATATGAAGAAGCTTATTGATTCAGTATTCTTCTCAACTTACCCTTCGAATAAGATAAAACATGCATTTCTCTTTTTAACCATTCTGGAATGTATTTGAAGACTCGGCGATATAAAAACCTTTTATCAAGAAATATTACATAAATTGTTGATTTCTCTTCCCTCAAAGCCCTGCCTACTGATTGAATTGATTTTCTTAAAGCTGGTATTACGAAAGCAAAATCTATTCCTTTATTAAGCCATCTATTTTCAAAATATGATATCTTCTCCTTCAATACTGGCGAAGGTTGCTCGAATGGAATACCAACTAAAAATAAAAATTTGATAGTATTTGAAGGGAAATCCTCACCCTCTGAAATCTTTCCTCCTTGAACAGCTAGTAGAATTTTCGAATTAGGATTTTCTTTGAAGATTTGAAGCATATTTTCAACTTCTTCATCGTTCATTTCTTTATTTTCTATCAGAAAATCTTTTTTTATTCTGAATTGTATTCCAGCATTTAACAACCCTTTCATAACGTCATAAGAAGAAACAAATATTGCTACTCCACCATTAGCAACAAGAGAAACTTCTTCTATAACGTCTATGATTTTTGAATAAAGCTCGTTTGAACGTTCCTCAAATTTTGTAGTTACATTCGTGATGAAGATAGATTTTATATTGGGATATTTGCTTGAAAGAACGATTTTCTCTTCCTTCAAGTCTTCCAATCCGAGCAGATATTTGTAAGAATCAATAGGTTCAAGCGTTGCAGATGCGAGAATTATCGAGTTAAATTTCATGAATAATTCTTTTGAATAATACGAAGGATCGATAACTGATAGATTTAATATAAGATCATTATAAATATTTCTATCCACGTATATTATATAAGAATTTTCATTTAATTCAAGTATTGATTTTAAAAAATTATAGAAATATATTAAATTAAAATTATTTGGATTAATGTATATATTACGTCTTAATTCTTTCAAAATTGATACCAAGGATATATTATACTCTGATATTATGATATTCAGAATCTCTTCTTTGGTTAATTTTAAAAAGATTTTGTCTGATATTTTTTTATTAATAATATCACAAAGCTTTTCTATTATAGGTAATAATAGTTCGTTAGAATTTTTCAACAATAAATCAATGTTCATAGAAACACTATGAATATTAGATAACAATTCAGGAATATTATGAGCCTCATCTGCTATGAGAATCCTTCTAGTATGGCGATTAGTTTTTTCTTCTATGATAGAAAAAGCTTCAGGTGTAAAGAAAGAACTATAGGTCATCAAAATAAAATTTGAATCTAACAATAAAGATTTATTAAATTCATAAAGACATATATTTAAATTTGATGATAAATCATATAAATATTTAAAGCTTTGTTTACTTTTTAAATTAATTATTTGATTTATTTTTATCTGTTTTTCGTAATAATTTTTATAATAATAGCAACTTCCATTTGATATCATTTCTCTACATATAAAATTAAAGGAGTTACTTTTCTTGATTTTTTCTTCTATCTTTTCATTTATACACATCTCACTTTTTGCTTTTAGTATTGAAATCCTGACATTTTTTACATTATTTATTTTTTCCAACTCCTCTAGAACTCTATCGATTTGCCTATACGTCCTAACAACATATATTACCATAGAATTTTCTTCTTCTAGAAAGGGTAAACAAGCTGTTAATAGCGAAATCGTCTTACCAAATCCGCTAGGAGCTTGAACGAATAATATTTTTGAATTATTGATTGCTTCGAATATTTTGAAAATTAATTCTTTCTGACCTTCTCTAAATGTCTTATAAGGGAAGTAATGAAGAGGATCCAATTCAAATATAAGTATAATTTAGCTATAAGGTCTTGTGGAAGAAGCCACTCTCAAAGGATATTTAAGGCAAGAGGAAAAGAAAGGTAATTTAGTTAAAATAATGACACCTGTTAAAAGGGAATATGAAATCGCTGCAGTTTTGAATAAAATTAGAAACAAAATAGTCCTTTTTGAAAACGTTGAAGGAAGCAGTTTTAAAGTTGTAGGAAATGTTTGTGGAGAAAGAAAGAGGCTACTAGAAGCGATTGGTACCACAGAAGAAGAATATCATAATTACATATATAATGCTATGGAAAATCCGATCCCTTGCGAAATAGTAAATAGGCCCTATTTCAAAGTTGAGGAAAACATATCTGTAGCAGACTTACCTATTACAAAGCATTATGAAAGTGAAAAGAATTACTATATTACCTCGGGTATAGTGATTGCAAGAGATAAAGAGAAAGGTTTTCAAAACGCATCAATTCATAGATTAATGCTCTTGGATAAAGAAACATTTGCAATAAGAATAGTACCTAGGCATTTGTATGCCATGCTTCAAGAAGCTAAGAAAAGAAAAGAGGTTCTTAATATTGCAATTTGTATAGGAGCACATCCTGCTGCATGTTTAGCTGCAGGGCTTTCACCAAAGTATGGAATAGATCATATTCATGTAGCAAATAAAATGCTTAAGGGAAAATTGCATCAATTCAAATGTGAAAATAATACTTTGGCTTTATCTGAGAGTGAAATAATTCTTGAAGGATATATAGATCCTTTTGAAGAAGTAGATGAAGGGCCGTTCACTGACTTAACAGGCACTGTTGATGTAATAAGGAAACAACCTGTGGTCCATATAAATAAAGTTTATGCAAGCAAAGAATCTTTATATCAAGATATTCTACCTGCAAGTGATGAACATTTCCTTTTAATGGGTTTAGGAAGAGAGGTAATGATAAGGAAATATGTTGAAAACGTCGTTCCTTATGTAAGGAAAGTTAGACTTACTAGAGGAGGTTGTGGATGGTTAATTGCAATAGCTTCAATAAGGAAACTCAGAGAAGGAGATGGAAAAAATGCAATTCTTGCTTGTTTCGCTGCTCATCCTTCTCTTAAAATAGCGATTGTTGTAGATGAAGATATTGATCCAGACGATCCAGATCAAGTGCAATATGCTTTAGCTACAAGATTGAATCCTTCTAAAGGAGTAATAATAATACAAGAAGCAACAGTTTCAACACTTGATCCTGCTTCTGAACAAGATATAGGTTTAGGAAGTAAGTTAGGAATAGATGCAACAGTGAGTTATAGAAAACCATTGGAGAAATTCAAGAAATCAAAAATACCAGTAAGCGAAGAGAGATTGAAAGAAATTCTTAAGGATGCTGGATTAGCTGAATTCTAAAGGATATTTTTCTAAAATTCTTTGACATACGTTCGAGACTCTATCTCTCAATTCTTTGTAAGTGTAAATCCTCAAAATATTAAGATAACCTTTCAAAGAGCTTATCCAAGGAGAATATGATGAAAACTTCTCTATTTTATTTTTCTTATTATCAAAAATTGGTATTTCGAAAGGATCGCTTATATAAGCATTATGATATGGAACAGAAGGAAGCGTAGATAAATCCACGAATATGCTTTCGCTATTAACTTCTGAAATCTTAGCAATTTCATGCTTTATTTCCTCTAGCATTTTCATCAATTCTTCTCTTTTGTACTTGATTAAGAATTTTCTCTCATATACGTTTTTCAAAAGATCTCTTGTTTCTAATTTCTCAAGATATTTCTTACCTTCTCTCGATCTACCTATTTCAATCCATAATCGATAATCATCTAAAGATAAGTATTCTTCGGCGTTGAATGAATTCATGAAGCCGAATTCCTCGAATGTTTTTTCAATTCCTTTTAAAAGAAGCAATTGTGCTGCTCGTATAGTCTTATGATAATAAATAGCTTCAAAGCTTTTTATCCTAGCCATTATGAATAATTCAAAAGTTAACAAAGCTGTCGAATTTACTGCAAGCTCGTCATTGAAAACCTCCATTGTATTTACTAGACGATCAACATCTATACCGCCATATCCTGCACCACTATGATAGTTATCTCTTTTTATGAAATCCAACTTATCAGCATCTATGCCGCTATTCGTTATTTGATGTAGAAATTTTCTAAGAAAAACTCTTTCCCCAGTTATAATATAACCTATCTTTATAGGTTCTATCGATAGATCTTTGAGAATATCTGATATTTGGCTTTCAGATATTATTCTTTTTCCTATTTCTTCATGATTCATGTTTAATTTACTTAAAGTAATCGATTCGAAAAGATGTGAAAAAGGACCATGACCTATATCATGGAGTAATGAAGCAGTCCTTATGAGCTTAGCTTCATCTTCATCAATTTCTAAAGGTAAATTCTCCATTATTGAAGTAGCTAAATGCATAACACCTAAAGAATGCTCAAATCTTGTATGAACAGCTCCTGGATAAACATAATCTGCTAAGGGTAATTGCTTAATTCTATGCAATCTTTGAAATTCTCTTGTATCTATTATTTTTTTGTCATCTTCGGAAATGATGATATAACCATGAATTGGGTCTTTAATGAAGCCCCATGATTTAATTTTCTTTTTAAGCATTCAATACACCTACCTCTTCAAGAAAATATTTCATTACTTTCCTTATATCAGCTTGAACATCTTCAATGCTTCGATTTGTAGGTATTACGATGAATCCTTCATCTGAAGCAATTTCTAAAAATTTCTTCCTTACTTTTTCAAGAAAATCTAGTTTTTCATATATTTCTTTTCCTCCTTCTTTTCTTTTCAAAGCTATTGAAGGATCGACATCAAGTAAAATCACAAGATCAGGTTTTGGAAATTTTTTGTTTAAAGAAATGATGAAAGAATCCTTTACGCCATGTATAGATTGATATGCCCATGTTGAGTACATGTATCTATCGCATATCACAATGTATCCTTCTTCAAGTTTAGGAAGTATTTCTTTTTTAATATGCTCACTTCTGTCTGCAGTGAAAAGCAAAGTCAAAACATATGCATCTGCTCCATCTTTTAACATATCTCTGATTAAAAGACCTATTTTACTCATCGTAGGTTCTTTTGTATATATAGCTTTAATTCCAAGTTCATTAAGCCAATTTACAATTTTTTTACTGTTCGTGGTTAAACCTGAACCGTCGATTCCTTCAAATACAATGAAAAAACCTTTTTTCATCCAGCTGAACTCTTTAACTTCATCAATCTTTCATATGCTTCTATTAAAGATATCATCAAATCTATCTTTGACTTTAGCTTAATCTCATCGTATTCATTAATTATAGCAGGTTCAAGTTCGTTTAGCTTACTAACTACAACTGAAAGTAACCTATCAATTGTTTGAAATCTACTAATGCTTTCTTCTTCTCCATGTTTTACGTAAATAGCAATCCTATTACAAGATGGACAAATTATTTTTCCGTCTTTCATTTTAAAAAGAGGTACTTTACAATCAGGACAAGATTCTGCTAGCATAGTATTGCCAGCCTTCAACAATTCAGCCATTCTTTTTGTAACAGCCTCTCTTGATTTCTCATCCATTATTATCATAGCCAATATCTACTTCTAGACATATTTTTTTATATTCAATATAGAATATCAAGAAAGTAAAATGCAAACAAATGAAGATAGAATAAGAATGGTGATCAATCTGCTGGAAAATTTGGTAAAGGATCCTGCATTACCTAGGAATTTAAAAGAAGCTTGCAAAGAAGCTATCGATAAACTTAGTGATAAAAAAATAACATCATATTCAGTAAAGTCTTCAAGTAGCATTAGCAAGCTTGAGGAAGTTGCTCAAGATCCAACACTTCCTGTATTTGCGAGGACTGCAATTTGGAGAGCTATAAGCATACTTGAACAAGTAAAAGATTGATGCAGAAGAGCTTATATATTCAAGGTATTTTCAGTACTGCAATCTCAAAATTATTTTTAGAAAAAGGATACTCGCTTGCTTTTCCTTCAAAAACAATTGCTAAAAGATTGAATATAGAAAATACTTCAAACAATTGGGATGTTGCTATTATTTCCAATCCTATTCCATTTGGATTGAAAATATTCGGTAAGAATACTTCTGAAGTAGTTAAAATATTAAGAGAAGAACTAGATCCTATTATAATAAGGAAGAGTAAAATCAATCTAGGGCTTACTGCAATTGGAGAAGTCATAGAAGAAGGGGATAAAAAATCACTTGTAGACATTGGAGTTGCAAAAGGATTTATTTTAGGAAAATTCCCTAAAGGAAGCAAGATCGTAGTAGCAACAAGAGAACCAGCTTTTGAAGAAGATATCACTTTTTTCCATGGAATTTGTCTTGGAGGAAAGTACGCTATGCTTGTGCAAAATGGAGAAATAGGTATGCCTGAACATATGATGAATAGCAAAAAAGGAAAAGCATTATTGGATTTAGCAAAAGAAATTTTACCTTCAGGTTGGGGTTTAGAATTCTTCGAAACTTGTATAAACAGCGATGAAAAAGTTATAAAAGAAGAATTAATCAGCCTGATCCAAAAAGGAAAAAGTTTTTTAGAAAAGAAAACTAATGGCATAGCTATCTTACATGAAGGAATGGAATATCATGAAGCTTATCTAAGTTACGAATCTAAAATTAAATTGGATGAAATTAGGAATAAAGTCCTTCCAACTTTGAAAGGTCATCATTATTTAAGAAGTTGGGGGGAATCTATGAATCCTTTGATACATTTTGCAGAAAGCCTGTTGAGTAGAGGAATAGAAAAGAAATGCATTGAAGAAAGTCTTGATGAAAGCTTGTTCAGTGAGATATTTAGTATAGGGAAGATGATGAATATTTTTCATTTCAAGGCTAATGGAAAATTGATAAAGCTTTCGCCTGGTAGAATAATTGAAAGTAATGAAAAAGAAAGAAGTATAACTCTATTGAGGAAAATAAAAGGATTAGGTTATTATGATGGGCTTGAAGCGAAAAAAGAAGCAGGAGATTATGCAATAGCAACATACAAACTTGGATCCATGGTTAGTAGGACATACTATTATAGAAGCAATGGAGAATTGATAGGTATTTATTCAAACTTTTCAACACCTATAGAAATCTTTCCTAATGCTATTAGCTATGTAGATTTAGAAGTAGATATTGTTAGGAATAGCAAAGGCGAAATTAAAATAATCGACAGATCAAAATTAGAAGATCTCGTTGTTAAAGAAATAATTTCAGAAAAAGTGTATTGGAGGATATTAGAATTAATAGAAAATGAAAAGAAAGAATTATCTAGTACTTAAATGAAATCTACCTTCTTTATCTATCCTTTCAAATCCATGTGCACCGAAGTAATCTCTTAATGCTTGCGTCAAGTTAGCTGGTAAATTTCTTGAAAAAAGATAGATAATATAGTTAAAAGAAGATGAAAGAACAAGAGAAGGTAAACCATTTCTTATCATCGTGCTTAATACTCTTGCGAAATCTAAAATATTCTCTTCAATCGTATTTAATACAAGGCTGGAAGAAAATAGATCTTCGCCAAATTTTTCCTCATATAATCTTTTCAACAATTCACTCCTTATTATGCTCCCTCCAAGCCAAACTCTAATTACTTCCTTAAGATTGAAATTGTATCCATAATATCCAGCATTTCTTAAAATGTCAAATCCTTGTAGATAAGCTATTAAATTTGCTAAAATTAAAGCCGATTTGATGCTATTTTCTTCTAGCTCTATTGAATTTTTAATTTTCAAATTTAAAAGACTGGATAACTTAATTCTTCTTTCTTTTAAGCTTGATATTGATCTAGAATATACTGCAGAAGATATTGAAGGAGCCGGAATTCCTATTTCCAATGAAATTTCTGAAGCCCAAATTCCTGTACCTTTTTGTTCAGCCTTATCAAGAATGAGATCAACAAGATAATTATCATCTTCTTTCATCCTCAAAACTTCTTGGCATGCATTCAACAAGAATGAAGCTAAAATTCCTTTGTTCCAATCATTAAATATGTCGGCAATTTCTTCATTGCTCTTACCCATGGATCTTAAAAGAAAGTATATTTCTGAGATATCCTCGATTAGCGCATATTCAATTCCATTATGGATAGTTTTAATGAAGTGTCCTGCTCCTCCTTTTCCGAAATATGAATGAGAAGGTTTCATATCGAAATGAGAAGAAATCTTGTCAAAGATTTTAGAAGATAATAAATATGCTTTTTCATCCCCTCCTACCATTATACTTAAACCTTTTCTAGCACCTTCAACACCTCCGCTTATTCCTGCTCCAAGATACCTAATTCCTTTAGATTGAAGCAATTCATATCTTCTTTCTGTATCTTTAAAATGAGAATTTCCTCCATCAATTATAATATCGCCTTCATTTAATTTCGATACTAAAGAATTGATCATTTCATCAACAGGCTGGCCTGCTTTTATTAACAAAAGAATTTTTCTTGGTCTCTCAATTGAATTCAAGAAAGAATCTATATCATAACAAGGAATCACATCTAGATCTTTATTTTTTAAAACAAACTCCTTTAGTTTTTCAGGAGTTCTATTATAAAGAGCTGTTTTTAATCCCTTTTGATATAATTGAAATACAAGATTTTCAGCCATCGAACCTAAGCCTACTAATCCTAAATCAGCACTCATCAATACCTAAAGGTTATATGTGGTTTTATTTCTTTTCAAGCCCCGGGCGGGATTTGAACCCGCGACCTTCCGCTTACAAGGCGGATGCTATACCGAGCTTAGCTACCGGGGCTATAAATTATATTGAGAAAAAGAAATTAAAAAATATCTTTATCTTCTAATTTTTGAAGTGATACTTGATTCGAACATAATAGGTATCATCATCTCCTTTGCGTTATCATTCGCATTAGGTTTATTTTTTAAGAAATTTAAGATACCTACAATCATAGCTTATATTTCGGCAGGAATACTTTTGAGCAATAATACATTAGCTAATTTTAACATGAAGATTATAAGCGATAGTAATGCACTAAGTCTATTATCATCTTTTTCATTGATGCTTTTATTAATGATTTCTGGCATAAAATTTCCTTTGGTAAGGATTTGGAAATATGCAAATACTGCTTTTATTGTAGCAATTATTGAAGTGTTTTTCTCAGTTTCTGCAATATACCTTTTATGTCATTATCTATTTAGATTCAGCGCTTATGAAGCTGCTTTCATTTCTGTAAGCCTTGCACCTTCTAGTGCGATTTTGCTTGATAAAATAATTCAACAAGAAAAACCATTAAGAGATACATATCTTTACATCACACTAGCTATTTTAATGATAGAAAATGTTATGTTTGGCATACTGATCACAATTTTAGGAGTATTAATAACAACTCCATTTACTTATGTTAGTTTAGCTACGCAGCTTAGTTTAGTAACACTTTTCACAGGTTTATTGCTTTTAGGTGGAAGCTATGCCTTTCCCATCATATTTGAGAAAATAGCAAAGGATGATGAAATCTTAAATTTAATTCTTATCATTGCTCTTACATTCACATTAGCTTTTATAGGAAGCTTCGTGATGATTAATCCTTACAGTTCAATCTTGCTTACAGGCATTGTTATATCTTCTATAAAAACAAGACAGAAAATTGAAGAAAGCTTTAGATATATTGAAGAAATTGCTTGCGTTATATTTTATTTTTTTGTAGGATTTATTTTAAATATTTGGCAAATTAAGATTTATGAAATACTACTAATCATTGCATCTTTATATTCCTCTAAAATTCTTTCTTCTTATTTTTCTTTAAGAACAATTGGTTATGATAAAAGAATTGCTTTAAATACGAGCACTACAATTATTCTGCCAGGAGAAATTTCCTTAATTTTAGCTTTTATTGCAGTTTATTTATACGGATTAAATTTCAACATATTAAATTATGTAATAATTATAGTGCTCATCAATTATATTATTTATTATTTAATAAATAGATTTTCTTGATCAAAAAAGTCATAGATATATTTTATTTTTAACATTTTTGCTAAATCTCTATTTAAAGCAACAACATCTTCGCTATTTAAATCACTTATATTATATTTTCCCAAAGAAGAAATGATCATTTGTGCTTCAACCTTAATGCTTTCTATGAAATTTTTTACGAATATAATTGATTTCTCGTTTGGATGAAAGAAGTTATCGATTAGATAACCTAAAAATCTATTCTTATATAATTCTCTTTTTAAAATAGTCGCTGAGAAAGGATAAGCATAAGAAGCAATTAAGAATGGTCTTCCCATAGCTATTCCATTCGCATTTAAAGCTAAAGATTTTACTAAATGTGAACCGTTATATAACCTTCCAGATATAACCAAAGAAATATTCATTCCATTCATTTTAGCTCTCCTTATTGCTGCTAAACAGACAATTGTAGGAAAACCCAATTCTTGAAGCGCTACAGTTGGACTCATTCCTGTTCCGCCTTCTTTACCATCGATCACTACACAATGAGCACCAGCTTTATATGAGATTTCAATAACTTTATCAATATCTCTATAAGGTCCTGTTTTAACCCATATTTTAACTCTTGGATAATCATTTCTAAGTTTTTTAATTCTGTATTCAAGTATTTCTTCAGTAAAAATATCAGGCGATGAATGTCTTTCATAATATTCAGCATCGACTTTTTCTGGATCAGGATAAATATAATATTTAGATTTCAGCTTTAATGCTTCTTCTCTACTAACAATTTTCTCTCCTCCTAATCCAGGCTTTGCACCTTGACCTGCTTTTATTTCAAAAGCTATTTTACCTTCTTGAATGAAATGATCAAATCTCTTATCTGAGTATATTTTATTCCAAAGTTCATCAAAAGCTTCTTCTTCATTTTGTTGAATTACTAATCCTCCTTTTTCATTCAAATTTTCAAGATATGCTAAAGCTCTTTCTAAAAAAGAAGGTTGCTTAGGATTTTTCCTTTTATCATATCCCCATGTTGTAGAAACGTTTTCACCTATTCCGCATATTATTCCATATTCTGCGCAAGCTTTTGCTGAAAAAATTGCAATTTTGTTCCAATCATCTTGACTTCCCATAGATGCTTGAATTAAAGGAAGATTTACATCAAATCCTCCAATATTAGTTTTCAAATCGACATCGAAGAAAACAGGTTCTCTGAAAACAAGATCCATAGCTTTCTTTAATCTCAAAGGTGTGAATTGAGGAGGTATCAAAAGAATATCATCTAAATCATGAAAACGTTTATTTAAGCTATAAATATTCGAGCCATGTAATGAGAATCTTCCGTATTTTTGAATCAATGGATAAATAGCTTTCCTTCCTAGCCTTGCTCTTTTAATAATTTCAGAAATAGGATATTCCTCAATCTTCATTAAGGAGAATATACACCAGGAATTTTAGGTGTTGGTACGCTCAAATAAATACTAGGTAAACCACAAATGTAGCGAACCAATCTTTCAAGACCTATGCCGAAACCTGCAGTAGGAGCCCCATATTTTTTCAAAAATTCTAAATACCAAGCATATTTATCCAATCTTTCTCCTGTTTCCTTCATTCTTCTAACCACTTTATCATGTTCATATTCTCTTGCAGCACCTGATGCAGCTTCACCATAACCTTCAGGATATAGCAAATCGAAATCCATTAAAATTCCTTTTTTATCAGGATATTCTCTATCATAAAAACCTCTTGAACCTCGAGGATAATCATAGATAAAAAATGGTTCTTCATGCAAATATGACAAAAGCCATTCATATTCCCAAGGTATCTCTGCATTATAGCTTAATCCTTTAGGTTCATAGCCGAAAAGGTTTTTAATTGTAGTCAATATTTCTGGATACTTATTTATATAGTCTTTTAAGAAGTCGATGGCTTCTTTATGCGTATATCTCCTGAAAGGTTTTGAAAAAGCTTTCAACTCTTTTCTCTCTTTTAATCCTCTTGAAGCCAAATATGGTTTAAAGCATTCCCATATTTCTTTTAGTTCTTCATTTTTCCTCATCTTCTCTATTACATAACAAAGTAAAGATTCAGCAACGTTCATAGCTTCATGATGATCAGCATTATAAATTTCAAGGTCTACTTGTATGAACTCTACTAAATGACGATCAGTATTTGCTGTTTCTAACGGTTCTAGTCTCAAATTATCTGCGAAGAAATATATTTTACCTTTGCCTCCAGATTTCTTGTTAGCAATTGATAATAATTGTTTGTATAATATTGCACTACTCATTACTTTATATTCTCTACCATAATAATCGAAAGAAATTTGCTTCGCTCCTCTTATTCCAGGATCTGTTACAGGGCCTATAATTACAGCCTTATATTCTTGAAAACCTTCGCTATCAAGAAATTCTCTAATATAATAACTCACTTCGTTATAGATCTTGTATATTTTCTGCATTATAGGCTGACTAATTATCATGAATATATCCTCAGCATAATCTTTTGGTTCAGGAATCTTGAAGAGTTTTTTAGTTTGAGTATACATAATACGAAAGTTTACCGTAGAATATAAAAAATTTTCCAAAAATTTTTCGTAAAATTTCCAAAAAGAGTTAAATTAATAAGGGTGTATATTGAAAAAAATTCATGGAATTTGATAGAATAGATAAAGCAATACTTAAAGAATTACAAAATGATAGCAGAAAGACGCTGAAGGAAATTGCTAAAAAAATTGGTTTACCTATAACGACAGTTCATTCAAGGATAAAAAGGCTCGAAGCAATGGGCGTAATAAAGAAATATACGATAATTTTAGATAGCTACAAGCTAGGTAAACCTGTTACTGCTTTCATTTTCGCATCTTTTTCTAAAGCTGAAGGTGTTTCTCAAAGAGAAATAGTCAAACAAATTTCGAATCTTCCAAATGTTCAAGAAGTTCACATAATAACGGGCGATTGGGATATATTGATAAAAGTTAAAGAAAAAGATGTTGATAGCATAGGAAGATTCGTCGTCGATGAATTAAGAAGTTTAAAAGGTGTAGAAAAGACCCTCACTTCATTTGTTCTACATACTGCAAAAGAAAGCCCAGAAATACCACTCTGATTGCCTTTGAAAACATGACAAATGCGGGGGGTGGGATTTGAACCCACGCAGCGCTTACCGCACAAGCGCCTCAGGCTTGCCCCTTTGACCTGGCTCGGGAACCCCCGCTCTATTCTAAAATTTTTGCAATGGACTAAAAATTCTTTTCGATCTTAAATAGCATTTTAAAAAGATTCTATGATGAAGAAGAAGGGTATTTTGTTTTTAGCAATGATTATTATAATTTTGTTATTCAATACAGCTCATAAAAATTCAGTTTTATCTGATCAAGACATTCCTGCTAGCTCTAAGCATTATCTTGAATTCATCGTGATAGCTTGGATTTTCGATTCAAACATACTGAAGTTAAAGCACGTCGTTAATGGAGAAGCTGGCATATATTTTGATGGGAAACTGTATTGGAATGGCGATAAAATTGAATATAGAACAGGTAAATACAATATAAGCGCTTATTTATCTTCTAACTATAAGTTTCTTTTTTGGAGTTCGTCTTCTGACATTGTAATAGAGAACAGGATTTTGCCAAATACTAAGGCTATACTTAAAAGTTCAGGATTAGATCTAATGATTGTAGAAGCGGATAGATATTCTTACATAATATTAGTTTTAGGAGATGCAAGGATACCTGAACTCTATTTTTATGGTAATATTACAAAAAACTCAATTTCTGTAAAAAATAAAGTAAATAACGAAGAAAATCAAAGATTTATTCCAAATGAAAATGTTATTATTGAAATAAATTCGGTAATAAATGCTTCAAGACCGTATTCTCTAAATCCTTATAATTCTTATACTTTAATGAATTTTACGAATTTATTATTTAGCTATCCTAACTTAACTCTCAGATATAATTTATCATTGTATTATACCTTTTCACTTAAATGGAGCTTTATTAAGCAATTCAATGGACTTGTAGACATAAATGAGAACATAACTCATCAATATCCGGATAGCAATTATGAAGTTGGAATTTCAAACAGAACAGGCATTGGTATTTTAGCTTCTCTAAGTATTGCAAACATAACTTGGAGTTGGTATGAATATGTTCCAGGCAAGGGATATCAAAACATAAAGATAACACGTTTATATATAGGGCTTAATTTTATGCAGATTTTAATAGATTCTTTATATCTAAACGTAAAAAACATCTATATTAAAGATAAAGAGTATTCAATTAAGTTGGAAATATTTTGGTTAAGAGATGCTCAAAAAGTAAGTGGTAAGGCTGGAATAATATGTGTATTTATTGAGGAATTGAGTTACTCGATAGGGATTAGCGATGATCTAGGTAATATTGAATTTACGATTAACAAATCTATATTAGATAAACTCTTAATAGGATTGAATGGTTCAATTCACATTAGACCTCAGTTTATTGGAGGAGGAATCATTCAAGAAAGCCCAAAGAGCGAGATAAAATGGTATAAACTAGCTACTATTGTATTAGGCTCTAATAAAAGTGGAATTTCCTTGAAAATAGTTAGATTGGGCGATTTCCAACCTGTAGCGAATGCTACAGTTATATTGATGGTTGATGACGAAATTACAAGCATAGTGAATACTGATTCAAAAGGTAAAACAAACTTAATGACTCCAGCGAAATACAATAAGATAGTTATAGAAGTCTACGCTAATAATACAAGAGATTTACTCATAGCCAATGAATTATCTAATATTATAATCTTTGATAATTATATATGAATATATCAACAGCTATAATAAAAGTTTTGATGGTCATTTCAACTATAATTATTGCATCCTTTTTAAGTATAAATTATATAAGTCAAAATTATAATTACTTAAACAGCAAAGTAATCGATTCTGATATTTTTAATATTAAAAGGGTACTAATAGAGATATTCAACGAATTATATTATACAAATAGTGAAAACTATATTAAAATAATTAATATAGGAAATAATGAATTAAAAATATTAAATACTAATGAACTAAATTTCACTATAATATTACTAAATGAAACTTTGAACTGGAAAATAAAATTAATTGAGATTTGCTTTAATTGTTCACAAAATTATGACATAAAAGATTTATATTCGTTGGACAATAAGTTAATTAAAGATAAAGGTTCTATTTTGCTTACAACGTTAAATATAAAGTATAATATAACATATATTGATAACATTAAAATATATAACATTTATATAATGCATCAAATATTAAATGATACTGTAATTTTGAGTAAAGAGTATCAGATAAAAATTAATTCATATAGAAATTCAATTAAAATTATTAGAGTATTTGAAAACGAAACAAATATTAATTTAAATTTAAATAGTTATAATATTTTTTCATTAAAAATCGATCCTAAATCTATTGTTATATTTAATCTAATCACGATAAATGTTTATATTGATTATCATAGAGCATAATGGATAGAGCAATCGTAGAAGTAATAAATACAGTTGCTATAATTATAATCTCAGCTCTAGTGATATATTCTTTATTTGACATCTATACTATAGCAAAATCTACAGATGAAGTATTATATAGTAAATTTATTTATACAAAAATAAAAAATATTATTTATGAATTAGTAAGCAAAGATCAAGATCCTGATAAAATGATTAATATTACTTTAATTTTAGATCAATTCATTTACATTCGTGCAATAGATGACTATAAACTTTTACTTAAAATCGGTAATACTCAGATGTATTTAGATTCACCTTTAAAGGTCAAAGGTGAAGTATTTTCAAATAGCTTAATGTTCAGTCTTTTCAACCATACCATTTCGATCTCAAAACTGTCACCTCTTTATATACCCCCTATTATAGTGAGATGAGAAAACTAATAAGAAGCAGAAGAGGCGACATCTCCGCACCAGTAATAACTATACTACTAGTAATAGCTTCGATAAGCATAGCTGCCTTAGTAATATCTTGGTTATTCGGAGTAGGTCTAACTACTAGTAAACAGGGTTTAGTAACAATAGTAGGCACCCCTACAATTATCCAAAGCGGCACATCTTCTGTACTTTATATTACTTTAAAAAACAATGGAAACGATCTAGTATCTGTAACTGGAGTTGTTATCTTTATCTCAAGCACGACATATGCTTCATCATCGGTATCTTACTCAACAGGAACCACTACTGTAACAGGATTTCCAACATTACAGCCTGGACAAACAGTAACATTAGTAGTTTCATTTAATGCTGCAATTACAGGAAGTATTGCTCAAATAAACGGCGTAATCCAAACTACTAGCGGAACAATACCGTTCACAGCTAATGTAGCCCGCTAAGCATGATAAATAAAAATTCTTTTTTTCTGAATAATTCTATTTTCAAGCTCAGCCGTGTTTCTCTTTCAAATACGACTGTTATCGATGAGTATAAAGTTGGTTTATCTCATATTTTCATCACGCATGATGGAAGATATTTAGTTGAGGATCCTCCTATGAGTGAAGCTGAACTAGCTTCTTTAAGAGAAACACTCGAATATTTGCTTTTTAAGATTAAAGCAATCGATGTACTTGATGAAAGTAGATTTGAGAACGAACTGAAAAGGCTAGGAATTAAAGATGAAAAAACGATTTACATTTTAAAAAGAGAGATATATGGTTTCGGAATTTTAGATCCTCTTGTAAGAGATCCCAAAGTTGAAGATATTCAGATCCCAAGTCCTGGAATTCCTGCAAGAGTTATACATTCAGATTATGATAGATTGATCACTAATATAGTTCTTAACGAAAACGAAACAAACCTTTACGTGGAAAAACTAGCTTATAAAAGTGGTAAAAGTATAAGTTCATTCAAACCATTGCTATCTATAAGAAGCTCAGATACTACAAGAGTAACACTTACTTATAGGAAAGAAATTGGTCATAAAGGCTCAAGTATAACAATTAGAAAGTTTCCAGAAAGACCTTGGAGTATAACCAGAATCATGATCAACAACACAATTGATCCTTGGATTGCAGCATGGGCCATGCTTTTAATAGAACACAAGAAGGCTATTTTAGTTTTTGGAGGAATGGGATGCGGGAAGACTAGCTTGATAAACGCATTAGCTAATTGCATAAACGAAAGAGCTACGATAATAACTGTTGAAGATACACCTGAAATAAGGCTCGCCCATCCTTATTGGATTCCTTTAGTTACGAGAGAGAGCTTGACGCTCGATGAAAAAGGTAGCATAGATATGTTCACACTTGTAAAACATGCTTTAAGGATGAGTGGAGACTACATAATCGTAGGCGAAGTTAGAGGTGAAGAAGGAAAAATATGGGCCCAAGCTATAATGACAGGTCATGGAGGACTAACTACTTTCCACGCAGAGTCGCATACCACTGCTATTGAGAGACTTCTCGCAGAGCCTATAAAGGTCGATATAGGGAGCTTATCTGCTCTTCATACAATTATAGGAATTAAAAAATACGTAATGATAAAGGAAGATGAAAGGGGTGTTCCTAGAAAAGTATTTCTGAGAAGGGTTTCTGAAGTATTCGATTTTGAGATATCATTAGAGAAAAAAAGAGCTAAATTCTATCGAGTAGTAAAATTTGACAGCCAAAGTGATAAATTCAATAGAATTGGAGACGAATACATTCTGAAGTTACCATCTTCAAGAATAATTATGGAAGAGAGAGGATGGGATGAAAAAAGATTTCTAGAAGAATTAGAGTTGAGATATAAATTTTTTGTTAAATTACTCGAAAAAAGCAAGAGCGACGAAAGCCTTTTAGATTACAGAACAGTAACCCAACTTGTTTGGAAATTCTATGAAAACCCAAAACAATTTGAACTACAAAAAATAAACACAGAAGGAAGTAAAGGTGAGAAACTTACTATTGAAGAGAAAGGTATTGAAATAGTTCAAGAAAATGAGTGAAGAAATAATACTTGAAGAAGAAAGAAGTAGTAAATTTAAAATCTTTTTGGATCATCTCAACTTAGATATTAGATTTATAAGTAAAATACCAGTTTTATTCTACTCATTTATTGTATTCATTATTGTGTTAGACATAATTATAATAATTTATGGTATAATTGCATTCTTTCTAATGATTTTTTTATCAAAACATTTGGTTAATATATTCATTAAAAAAATCTTTAAAAAGAATTTTAATTATGTTGATATAGGTAGATTCTATTATACTGAACTAGGATTGACTCCTAGGGAATATAATAATTTAGTATTAGAATTATTGGTAACATCTATATTATCATTATTCATAAATACAACTCTATTTGCATTATTCTTTAATTATTTAAAAGATAGTATATTAAATCTTATTTTGCTGATTTTCTTTTTAATAATTCCTTTCATTTTATTAATATACTTTCTATTGCTTCCTTCAATTAAAGATAACTCTTATAATTCAGATATTAATAAAGAACTCCCAGTTGCTACAATGCTAATAACAGCGTTTAGCGCAGGCAATATTCATCCTTATCTTGCACTATCTTCATTGGGTAAATTGAAGATCTTTAAGGGATTTAGGAAAGTCTTCATGCAAATTGAAAAGCTTCGGATTTGTCTCGCAATAGGCCCAATTGAAGCCATATCTTTATTCTCTAAAATGCTCAAGAATGAATCTTTAAGGAAACTTTTGCAAACCATTTCTGCAATAAACCTAGGCTCTAGTATTTATAGCTTACTTAAAGAACAAATGAAAGAGAATTTCAAATTATTTGAGAAAAAGATTGAAGAATTTATAGACAGATTTAATATAATTTTAGCTGCTCAGTTAATAGTATTTATTCTTATTCCGATATCTGCAATGATGACTTTAATTTTCATACAGGCTAATACATTATCGTTTATCGTATTCTCGCTGTTCATTTTGCCTCTCATCTTTTTCTTTTTGTTTTTAATAATGATACAAAGTTATGCTTTACCATTCCTAAGAATAAGAGTTAAATTGAATTCAAAAAGTCTTTTGTTTCTTTGCTCTATACCGATCTCAGTTTTTTTGATGAAAATGGACATAATATCTCTCAGCTTAGCTTTGTTCATATCCTTATCAGCGTCGATGACAGGCTTATACATCATGAACAGAGGAGAAGCTAAAGAAAAAGAGAAGTTACTGAACGAGTTGCCTAATATAATAAAAGATATTGCTGAAGAAGTGAAGAAAGGTAACGGGTTGTATCAGGCAATTGATAAGATTGCGGAAAGATATGAACAAGCAGGGGAACTCTTAAAAAAGATTAGCTTTATGAGAAAATTAGGGATTTCAATAGAAGAAATCGTTGAACAAGAAGACTTGCCATATTTCTTCAAGCAAGTGTTAATAACATTAGAAGAATGCGATAAAGTCGGATTGGATCCTTCTGTAGTTGAAGAATTTTCCGATTTTGTAAACAGACTAGATAGCATAAGAAAGATCTTCAAGATGAAAACGAGATTCTTTAGATATTCAAGTTTTCTCATCACAGCTTTATTAGGAATTGCTCTTGCAATTTCTTTAGCAGTAATAGGAAACCTCGTATCTGTATTTAAAGCAATAACGGAAACTGCCGGCATCGCTTATTCATTAGGCATGTTGAATTTACAAATACCCTTCGATATTTTAAAAGAATTAGTTTATAGTGCAGGATATCTCAATTCGATTTTATTGGGCTTTCTAGGAGGTTATTCTGATGGAAACAGCATAGATGGAGTAAAAAACTCTTTAATAGCTACCGCGATATATTTCGTTTCTCTCAACTTTGTGAATTTGACGGGATTTTTCCATTAAAAATGGAAAGTTCAATCGAAACTACAATTGCCATAATCCTTTTCTCATTGGTAGTGAGTTGGGCAATATACAGTGTTACATTGCATATTTCTGCAAAATATGATCAATCTATTAAAGACATATTAACTGAGTATGCTTCTTTGATAAAAAATTTTATAATAATTAATAAGAAATTTTATGATCCACCTACTAATCCAAGTTTTTATGGAATAAACTCAAATGTTGAAATCAATATAGAAATTAAGGAATTTATGTATGATTCACAAGTAAAATTGATTCGTCATGAAATCTATCCTAAAAACTTCACAATACCTAAATTCATAGATAAAGGTGAAGCAATCGGAGCTTATCTGAATTCTTCTTTAATACTTGTAAAAGTGATAGTTTATGGTCTTCCATAACGCTCAAGCAAGAATGATAGAAGCTCTTTTAGCATGCTTACTTATTACGTTAGCACTAGTAATTAGCGATTCATACTTCTTGTCTAGCTCTATAGTAAAAGGGAAAGAAGAAAAGAAAGATCTGGCTACGAAAGTCTTATCCTTCTTGTTATATAAAGACATACTAAAAAGAGCATATTATAGAGATTATTATAGTATACAAAATGCATTGAATGAAATCATACCTCTTGAATACGGATTTAAGTTTTCGATATACGATGATTCATGGAATTTATTATGGAGCTATCAAAGGAGTTATTTCAATGAAGGAGATTCAGATTCCTCCTTCGTAATATTGAATGGTTGCGATGGTATTGCTAGTAATCAAACGTTAATTTTTGTGTTAGCTGTGAGTTAAAATGAAGGGACAGGCTTTAATACTTTCCTCATTTGTTATATGCCTATTAATTATATCATTAGCATTCTCATTTACAAGACTACAAGTATTTGAAATTGAAGAAAACGTAGATGTAAACGCAATAATATATTACTTTTATTCGCAGTCATTAGCATATGCAACTCAAAGTGCCATAAACAAATACAAAGACAAAATGCTCGAAGACAAAAATGCTACTTTTCAAGCAATCAGCTATGCAGAAAGTTTAACATATAGCTATTTACTTGATTCATATAATAAAGCTAAGAAAATATCTCCTAAGCTAAACCTTGAAGAGATTTTAAATTTAAATATAAAAATAAGTTCAAACGGTTTGAGAGGAAATTATTCAAGATTTTCTATTTTAGTTCAAAATAGGGAAAATATATTAGCTAATCTGACAGCCTTGATTATTAAAACAGAAATAACTAAAATTAATGCAAGCATAAATTTGTATTACAGGATTTATATATATATAAATAACACTAATTTTATAAATAAAGATGTAATTTTACAAGATAATAAATTTAATTTCTTTGTTTTCTCTTATAATAGAACTGCAGAATTTTCAATAAGCAAAGAGAACAATATAATAATACTGACAGTGGATATGAATTACAAGAATAAATTACTGATATTAGTCAGGAATAATGCAGGAATAAATCTTTGGCTATTCGCATAATGGCTAGCAACACCGCAGATCTACTTGTAGTATTATCTTTGTTTGTAATCCTTTCAGTTTCTTTTATTTCTAGTCTACCAATAATATATGAGAACAAATTCTTCTTCGAAGATGAAGCTCTTATCAGAGCATTGAACGATTTAAATAATGCAATCCAAATTGTCTATGGACATCCTCTCAGCTCGATAACTTTAAAGATATATTTACCTATGGGTTCATGGATCATAATTGAAAATAGTACAATAAAATATAGTAAAAATATAAAAATACAGCTATTTGACCAAAATAAAATTATCTCTTCAATTGGAGATAATTATATAGTATATAAGTTGACTTTCTATAATAAAACTATTATCAGTAATAACATAAATAACTTAGTAATAACATTTCTTGGCTATAATATAATTATTATAAAACAGACTGGCTAAGCCTTTATATCAATTTTCTAATACATATCGTGGACACCGTTTATTTCAGAGCTATGCTGTATAAATCACTAATGGAGTTAGGTAAAGCTACTGCTGAAGATATTACAGCCTATTTACTAGCTAAAGGCATAGAAGTAACGCCACAAAAAGTTAGCCAGCATTTGATAAAGATGCCCGGAGTTAAATACAAAAGACTATCTTATAAAACGATTTACTTTATGAAAGAAAAAGAATGAATTATTGCGAAGAATGCGGCGGATCTTTGATAAAAGCCAATCAATCTGAGTATTATGTATGTGCTAACTGTGGATTAGTGAGCAACATAGCAATAATAGAAGTAATACCTAAAATAGATACGAACAAAGCAAAACGTACGAATAACTATACTTACCCAAGTTATAGCAGAGTTTTAGAGAGATTGAAGATTTCGAAGAAATATAAAAGAAAGATATCTGACGAAATACTAGTCAAAGCGAAGATCTTTCTTGAAAATGAAGAAAATATACAAGAAGTTAGGAAGAAAATCTATAGGGAAATTAGGAGTAAAGGATTGAATTCAATAGATAACTCGCTTATTAAGATAGCTAAAGAATACAAAAATTTAGCGAGAATATTTCTTAATGGAAATGGTTCAGAAGAAATATTTGAAGCAATTGCCTTATTATATTATTCCAAAAAGAAAAATATAAAATTAAGCATAAGAAAAATATCTAAAATATTTAATATTTCAAAAAATAATTTATTTAGAAGGTATAAGGAATTTGAAAAAAGAATTAAAATTTATGAAAGATTCAATATAAAAAAATTAATTATTTTAAAGTTATTAGGTCAAAATAGACTAAAATTTTTAACGCTTAAAGAATTAGCGCTGATTGCTAATGTCAGATATGATAGCGCAAGAGCGACTCAGATGAGAATAAAGAAAAAACTTGGAAACATCGTTGATAGCCAAGTATTATTAGGTCTTTTGATTAGTTCCCAATAAAGGTCTTCATGCAGGGGGTGGGATTTGAACCCACGATGGCCTTTAGCCACGGGATCTTGAGTCCCGCCCCTTGGACCTAGCTCGGGCACCCCTGCACTATTTATAATATACTATTGTTCCAATATTTTCATTTTTTATGGCTTTTATAATATTTTCTGCTTTAATGCCGTTGAAAACCCTTACAGGTATTCTGGATCTTTTCATTATGTTTAAAGCATGCATGTCAAAAAGCTTATACTTACCTGCTCTAAAATCTTGGGATGAAGACATTACATTAATTAGTTCATCTATTTCAATTTCTTTGTAAAGTTTAGCATTTGGCTCTTTTTTCGGATCTTTATCGTATATACCTTCTACATCAGTTGCATAAAGTAGCATAGAATTGGAAATTTCAGCTAACAAACATGCTACAGTTGTAGTTGAAATCGAGGGAATTAAGCCTCCAGTTATTATAGATTTTGAAGAATTTAATGCAGATAGTATCTCATGCCAATTTTTAGCTAAAATTACTTCGTGTTCTTTTGATAAATAGCTATAAATTAGAAAAGCATTGATATGACTTACCATTATGCCTACTTCATCTAATAATGCTTCATTTAGACCTAAGTTTCTAGCTATTTCAATATAATCTCTAGCTTTTTCTCCACCTCCTACTACGACATGAAGTCTTTTAGTTTCATTTAATGCCTCATCGAGAACTTTGCAATATTCGATAAATGAATTAGGTTTGATGAAGAGCAAATGGCCGCCTAATTTTAAAACAAAAGATTTTGAGCTCATGTCATCCTCAAAATTCCTACGACACCTCCAAATGTCTTAGCTAGCGAATAGCTTTCATTTAAAGATTTACTAATGTATATTACTTCACCTCCATTTTCGAAGACTTTTTCTATGATACTATCAGTCTCATCTGTTTCGCTGTTTATTTTTATGTTTGTTGAATTACATTTACTACATTTCAAATTTCTTTTGAAAGAAAAAATATCTTCTGTAGCGACTTCAAGACTTTCTGTATTTCCACAATTTGAACAGGTATAGTTTATGCTCACAACAACTATATCTTCTAACATAAGTAACTTCTCTATATTTCCTTTCTCTAATGAAGAAAGGACTTCTTTTATTCCAATAGCTAAAGCTTTAGGATTCTCCTTCAATAAGTTTAGGAAATTATTGAATTCTTCTTTTTGTTTTACAAATTCGACTTTCTGTAACAATTCTTTACTTCTCTCTAATAATTCATAAATTCCTTCTTCTCCTCCATAGCCAATATCCAATACTCCAATAATTTTTTTCTTTAAATCTTGAGGTATGTAATCTTTATCTAAAAACTCATATTTTGTAGGACCAGGACCCCCTACTACAATTCCGTCTACATTTCTTTCTGCCATGTAATATTTCACCATTCTTTCTCCAATTCTTTTGAAAAATTCATGAACCATAATTTCTATTATTCTTTCAAATCTACGTGCAGATTGTCCACCTGCTCTATGTTTTCCAGGAACACCTGAAGTTATTGTTTCTATAATATCTAAATGAGATCCTTCAAGAATTGCAAAAGAAGCCTCTTCTCTTGCTACGCTCACCAGACCGTAAGAGTTTCCTATTTTTAGCATTTCTTCTAATATTTCTACATGAAATCGCGAATCACACCGATACAAATAAGTAGATATAGGCTTTGGAGGTTCTAGTAAATAGATTTCCATCTTTTCATCTCCAGCTACTTCACCTGCAACATAGCCTGCAAAAATTATCAAGCCTTTTTCAGGTGCTTTGTTGAAAAGCTTTAATCTTTGCATTATACTCGTCAAAGCTTCCTGTACATGATGCCTAGTTGTTCGATCCTTAATGTTACCAGCTTGAGAATACTCTTCTCTTAAAAGATTCGCTACTTCTGAAATTTGTCTTCCAGCAGGAATATATAAAGAAATGAGCTCAGTACCTCTACCTTCTTTACTTTTCAGAATCCTAACTAGCCTGCGCAATCGAATTATATCCTTATTACTTATTTCTTCAGACACGATATAGAGTGTAATTCGATAAGCGACTTATATTTTTATGGACCGGGAGGGATTTGAACCCTCGACCTTCCGTATGCGAAACGGACATTCTACCACTGAACTACCGGCCCAAGGCCCGGAATGGGATTTGAACCCATGCAATAGGCTCCACAGGCCTACGAGCTACCAGGCTACTCAATCCGGGCCATGAACTAAATTAATTATGTAATAAACTAAATTAAAAAATTAGTGAATTGACATAGTAAGGAAGAAAAGATTTATAGAAAAGGATCTCGCAAAACAAAGAATCAAAAGGTTACTCAATATGGCTATAGCCGAATATAAATCAGATAAAGAATTCTCAAAAAATTGTGTCAAGATTGCAAATGCAATAAAAAGGAAATATAATTTAAGATTTCCTTTATGGTTTAAAAGTCTTTATTGTAAAAAATGTTACAACCTTTTATTGCCTGGCTTAGGAGCAAAAATTAGGATAGTAGGGAAAGGAAGAAATTTAAAAATAATAACTACTTGCTTAGATTGTAAAAGAGTAATTAGAAAAGAAATAACTAGAGATAAGATTTAAATTAACGCAAGAAGATAGAATTCGTAGCAATTCAAATGGTCGATCCTAGATTAGTACCTGCAGATTCATTGATAAATGAGTTAGCTGAATATATAAAGGAAAATTTTAAAGAAGTTTCTCCTCCTCCTTGGGCTTTATTCGTTAAAACCTCACCTTCAAGAGAAAGACTACCTATTCAAGATGATTGGTGGTATATAAGAGCAGCGGCTATACTGAGAAAACTTTACATTAAGCAACCTTTAAGCGTTGAGAGCCTAAGGACTTTATACGGAGGCAGGAAAAAATTCCACAAAAGAATGGAACATCATCATAAAGCTAGCGGTGCTATTATAAGGAAAATTTTACAACAGCTTGAAGCTGCAGGTTTAGTTAAGAAGACAGAAAAAGGCAGGGTACTTACAGAAAAAGGACAATCTTTAGTAAGTCGATTATCCTCGAAGATTTTCAAAGAGTTAATTAAAGAAAAGCCTGAGCTGGAGAAATATTTACCAAGGGGTGGTAAAGTTGGAGGAGGATAGAGAATTAGAAGAATTAAGAAGGAGAAAATTAGAGGAATATCAAAGAAGGTTAGCAGAAGCATATGAAAGAGAAAGAGAAAGAAAAGAATTTGAAGAAAAGAAAGCTGCATTGCTTAGAAGAATTCTTACACCTGAAGCAAGGAGTAGATTGGAAAACATTAGATTAGTAAAGCCTGAACTTGCCGAGCAGTTAGAATTATATTTAATACAACTTGCTAGTGCAGGTAGAATTAAAGGAGTTTTAACTGAAGAGGATATAAAGAAAATATTAAAATCGATTACTACAACACAAGAAACAAAAATAAGGATATTGAAGAAAGAATAATATGGCTAGGAATAAGACATTAAGCAGAAAGAAAAAACTTATAAGAGAAGCCAAATTATCAAAGCCAGCACCCATTTGGGTTACGGCTAAAACAAAAGCTGGAGGAAAGAGAATAAGAAGACACAATAGGAGAAGGACTTGGAGAACATCAAGGATAAAGCCATAATATGAGCGAACAAGAAGTTCAAGTAACAGAGGTTAAGGAAGAGAAGGAAGAAGATGAGACTCTAAAAAAAGCTAAGGAAGAAGTATTGTTTGAAGATGAAGAGATAAAAGAAGAAAGAGTTTTGATCTTAAATTTAAGAGATGCTAAGAAAGCTCCATTGCAAAAAAGAAGCAAAAAAGCAATAAATTTGGTTAGAGAATTGGTAAAAAAATATACAAAAAAAGAAGAAATATGGATAGATAATGAATTGAATGAGAAAATATGGGAAAGAGGAATAAAGAAACCTCCTAATAAGATCAAGTTGAGAATTTTTTTAACGAGCAAAGATCGAGCAATTGTTTTTTTAAGTAAGTAATGGCTGGAAGTTCGAGGAATTTAATTTTCAACTCAGAGCTTATAGGGGCATTTTCCCTGGCTACAAACAAAGTATGTTTTGTATCTAAAGGTATTGAGAATAAAAATAAAAAAATCTTCGAAGAAACTTTGGAAAGCGAAGTTAAGGAAATAACGATTTCAGAAAGTAGTCTCATAGGAATATTTATGGTTGCTAATTCAAGAGGGGCATTGCTACCATGGAGTGCGACTAAAGAGGAACTTGATGAAATAAAATCATATTTCGAAGATGTCGAAATATTGAAGACAAAGTTCAATGCTTTAGGTAATTTGATAAGTGCTAATTCAAATGGAGCAGTTTTGCATGCAGATTTTAAAGAAGAAGAAATAGAGTTAATAAAAGATGTATTAAAAGTAAAGCAAATAGCAACTTTACCCAAAGAAAATAGAAAGCTTGCATCATTCCTTGCAGTAAACGATAAAGGATTTTTAGCTTCACCATTCTTTGATGAAACCGCATTAAACATATTCAGAGAAATTTTTGGTGTTGAAGGTGATGTGGGAACTGTAAATAGAGGAAGCTTCGCTATAAAGCTAGGCATCGTAGCTAATGATAAAGGAGTCGTAGTAGGAGCATTAACTACGGGTGCTGAAATAGCTAAAATCGAGCAAATTTTCTATCTCGCCAAAAACTAAATATAGAGCAAATTAAGAAATAAAACGATGAGCAGTAAAGAACTTGAGTTGAATAGAAAAATATTAGAATATGAGTATTATCGAGAACTTTTAAATAATTATAGAGCTAATTTCGAAGCTGCACGCGTATTATTAAACGATGTTGAGAATGCAATAAGTAGCTTTGAAGCAATAAGAGATGCAAGCCAAGATAAAGTCGAATTATATGCTGCTATAGGAAGCGGTTCATACATAAAAGCACTTTATGATAAAAACGATAAAGTTCTAGTTAATATTGGAGCAAAAATATATGTAGAATATACTATTCAACAAGCTTTAGATTTTTTGAATAGGAAAAAAGCGAAGATAACAGAAGCACTGAATAACACTAGCAAAGTTATTGAAGAACTCTCTTTAATATTAGCAAGGTTAGAGAATGAAATTAACCAATTAAGCGAAAAGAAATAATGTTTGAAGGTGTAAAAAAAGCGTTCTCAAGTTTAAAAGAAGCGATAATAACTAAGGAAATAACCGAAGAAGAATTAGAAAAACATCTTTGGGATTTTGAACTAAAGTTAATAGAGAATAACGTAACCATAGAAGTTGCGAGGAAACTATCAGAAGATTTCAAAAAGGAACTAATAGGTAAGAGGATAAAGAGGACTGAAAAAATTGAAAAAGTAATTGAAGAAACATTCAAGAATAAACTAGAAGAATTACTTGAAAATACAGGAAATTATGACCTGATAGAAAAAATTAAGAGCAAAAAATCTAAGCCTTTCGTCATAGTTTTTTTAGGAGTCAATGGAGTTGGTAAGACGACAGCGATAGCAAAGCTTTGTTATTTCTTAAAAAAGAAAAATCTAAATTGCATCATAGCTTGTTCAGATACTTTTAGGGCAGGTGCGATTGAACAATTAGAATTACATGCGAAAAATTTAGGTGTTGAAGTCGTGAAACATAAATATGGTGCTTCTCCAACTGCAGTAGCATTTGATGCTGTTCAACTTGCTTATAAGAAAGGCATCGATGTTGTTTTGATCGATACTGCAGGTCGAATGCAGACAGATAAAGATTTACTGGAAGAGATGAAAAAATTAGTACGCGTAATTCAACCTGATGCAGTATTTTTAGTTGTAGATAGTCTAACTGGAAATGATTCTTATAAACAAGCTGAAATCTTTGCAAAGGAAGTAGGATATGATGGTTTCATATTGACTAAAGTAGATGCTGATGAAAAAGGAGGTGTAGCATTATCAATAACTTATGAAACGAAGAAACCAATCGTCTTCATTAGTCATGGAATGAATTATGATGATCTTATGATAGCTAAAAGAGAATGGATTATAAATAAAATATTAGGGTATGGAAGCGATTAAGAATTTGAAAGGAAGGGATTTAATTTCAATAACAGATTTAAGCAAAGAAGAATTACTTGCTTTATTAGAACTCACTGATCATATTAAAAAACTGAGCAAAATAGGAGTTAAAAACTTCAATTATTTAAATGGTAAAAAGATAGCTTTGATGTTTCAAAAGCATTCTACAAGGACAAGATCCTCTTTCTCTGTAGCAATTCACGAACTTGGAAGTATTCCATATTATTTCAGCTGGAATGAACTTCAAATAGCACGAGGCGAAACTGTTGAAGATACAGCAAGAGTTTTAAACAAATACTTTGACGGTTTAATTTTGAGAGTTTACGGGCATGATATTCTTTATTCTTATGCAAAGGAATTCGATGGGCCAGTTATAAATGCTTTGAGCGATGAAGAACATCCTTGCCAGATCATAGCTGATCTATATACAATTTATGAAAAATTCAGAAAGTTAGAAGGTATTAAAATTGGATTTGTTGGTGATACAGCAAATAACGTCGCCACAAGTTTAACTTTAGCTTCAGCCCTTCTAGGGCTTCATATAAGATTAATAGGACCTAGCAAATATCAGCCTAAAAAAGAAGTGATTGAAAAAGCCATGAACGTTGCGAGGAAAACAAATGGAAAGATAGAAATCACAGAAGATTCAAATGCTGTTGAAGATTTAGATATCATCTATACCGATGTTTTCGTATCGATGGGAATGGAAAGCGAAAAAGAGGAAAGGCTAAAAGTGTTCAAGAAATATCAAGTAAACGAAAAAATGATGGAGAAAGCAAGTAATGCTTATTTCATGCATTGTGGACCTTGGCATTTAGGAGAAGAGGTAACAGCAGAAGTGGTTTATAGCAAAAGATCTTTAGCTTTTGAACAAGCTGAAAATAGATTGCATACAAGTAAAGCTATATTAATCGCTTTGTTTTAGAATAATTGGTAATGTCTGAAAGAATTAGAGAAGCTATTAGGGCTGTTAGAAATATTTTCAACTTGGCTAGCAAACCTACTAGAGACGAATTTAGGCTAATGATGAAGATTACCTTACTAGGTATTTTCGTAGTAGGAATATATGCGTTTTTAATAAACATCGTCGCAATCGGTTTACAATCACTTCATGGTATTCCTGGTATTCCTCAAATAGCTTTATTAGTTATTACAATCGTAATAGGAATTACATTGGTGATTTATTATTATGGCAGCAGAAAAGGCAAGTGGTAGCGAAACTAAATCAAGAATATTCGCAGTAAAAGTTACTTCAGGATACGAAAATTTAGTTGGCATGATTGCAGCTGAGAAAGCTAGAAAGTTAGGAGAAAAGTCTGGAATATTATCAATTTTAACTCTTGATGAGCTAAAATCGTTCATAATGGTAGAAGCTAAGAGCAAGACAGATGTGATTTCTTTATTTTATGGTTTGAAGCATGTAAGAGGTCATGTAAGAGGGGCAATAGATCTTAAGGAAATTGAACATTTGCTCGTCCCCAAAGAGATAATTGGAGAAATTAAAGAAGGTGCAGAAGTTGAAATTGTTTGGGGACCTTTCAAAGGTAATATAGCTGAAGTTGTGAGAGTTGAGCAAAATAAAAGAGAAGTGACTGTCGTCTTAAAAGATACAATTACTCCTATACCAATTCAACTACCCGTTGATTACATTAAAATAATAAAAAAATAAATTAAAGGAATTATGCCATCTTATAAGACTTTCAATTTTGAAATAGAAGGAGGAAAGGCTACAGGAGGCCCTCCAATAGGCCCTGCTTTAAATCCCTTAGGAGTTAACGTTATGGAGATAGTGAAGAAAATTAATGAAATGACGAAAGATTTCGCAGGCATGAGGGTACCTGTAACAGTGAAAGTTGATCCAGCAACAAAAGAATATGAGATTGAGATAGGAGTTCCTTCCACAGCTGCGTTATTATTTCATGAATTGAAAATAGAGAAAGGATCAGGATCCCCAGCCAAGCAAAAAGTAGGAAATTTAACGATGGAACAAGTTGTGAAAATTGCTAGGATTAAAATGAAAGATTTGTTAGCTAAGAATTTAAAAAGTGCAGCTAAGGAAATTTTAGGTACGTGTGTAAGCTTTGGAATAACAGTTGAAGGTAAAGATCCTAGGGAAGTACAAAAAGAAATAGATAAAGGTGTTTATGATCACTTATTTAAAGAGTGAAATGTCGGAGCTTCAAACAATAGAGAAAAGTTTCGAAGAAGCTTTAAAAAGACTTGAAGCAAGTCCTACAAGAAGATTCAAGCAAACATATGAGATAATAATAAATCTTGAAGGGATAGATGTTAAAAGAGATGCCGAAAAATTAAGCGGCATACTTAAATTGCCTCATCCTATTCAAGGATTAAATAACAAAGTTTGTGTCATAGCTGAAAGAGAAATAGCAAGCGAAGCTCAAAAAGCAGGTGCAGATTTGATATTAAGAAGGACAGATTTGGAAAAACTCCAAGGTAATAAAAGAGAACTAAAGAAAATTGCTAGAAATTATAAGTATTTTCTAGCTCAACCTGATCTCATGCCGCTTGTAGGTAAGCTTTTAGGAGCATACTTAGGTAGTAGAGGAAAGCTACCACAAGTCATAGCTCCAAATGTAGCTGTCGATAAAATCATTAATGATCTAAAGCAAAGTATAAGACTTAGAATAAAAGGACAACCAGTTATTTCTTGTGCTTTCGGTAAAGAAGGGATGGATCTTAAATCTTTGAAAGAAAACGCATTTACGATCATTGAAGAAATAAACAAACGAATAGCAGGTAAAGGAAGGATTACAAGTATATATATCAAAAAGACAATGAGTGAACCTGTAAGGATTAAATAATGTCGTTAAGATATCGTGCAGTAAAGAAAATAACTCGCCAAGTAAAAGCTAGAATACTTTCTGAATTAGAAAATCTACTTAGAGAAAATAAATTCTTCATAGTAGCAGATCTAGTAAAGATAGGAAGTTCAGAATTACAAGCAATGCGTAGAATGCTTAGAGGTATTGCTGTCCTCAAAGTTGCAAGAAATAGACTAGTAGAGAAAGCAATTGAAAGAGTTCATAATACTAAGATTGAATTTACAGGTCAAAACATTTTTATATTTACGAATAAAAATCCGTACGAACTTTATCTATTTTTGCAAAAGAATAAAATTCTCACAGAAGCGCAACCTGGTATGATTGCACCTAAAGATATTATCGTTAATGAAGGCAATACGGGACTTACTCCTGGTCCTGTATTGAGCAAATTCAGCAAGTTAAAAGTTCCTACAAAGATTGTTGAAGGATCTGTATGGATAGCTAAAGATACTGTAGTTGCAAAGAAAGGTGAAGTGATAAGTAAAGATGTTGTTGAATTATTGAATTTACTAGGCATAAAGCCAATAGAGACAACGTTAAATCTCAAATTTGCTTTCGATGGAAAGAGCTTATTAAAAGAAATAACTATCGATTTGAATAAAATAAGAGAGGATATAAAGAAAGCTCATCAAGACTCGTTAAATCTTGCAATTCAAGCAAGCTTGCCAATACGCGAAGTAATGCCAATACTTATAAGTAAAGCTTATTTAGATTATCTAAAGGTTGCAGAAAGCCTAGTATTGCCAGAAAAAGAAATTCTTGAAAGAAATTTAGTTAAAGCTGAAAGTCTAGCAAAAGTACTATATGAGAAGATAAAGGACAAAGTTTAAAGATTAATATTACCTAATAGATAAAAGAGAAGTATGGAATACGTTTACGCAGGATTGTTATTGCATTATGCAAAGAAAGATATAACAGAAGAAAACATGGAGAAAATATTCCAAGCAACAGGAATAAATTACGATATAAATAGAGTTAGAATGTTTGTAGCTGCTTTCAAGGAAATAAATATTGATGAAGTGTTAAAGCAAGCTGCACCTGTTGCTGTTTCCGCTGCAGCGCCAGCTGCTCCTGCTAAAGTAGAAGCTGAAGCTAAGAAAGAAGAAAAGAAAGAGGAAGAGAAGAAAGAGGAAGTTTCAGAAGAAACAATATCAGCAGGTCTATCAGCTCTATTCGGTTGAAAAAGCTTGACGATTGAAAGAGAAAAAGAATATCAGTTAGATTTTTTTAAAGAAAACGGTTTTGTAAGAAAGCAGTGTATAAAATGCAAAAGATATTTTTGGACTCTCAATAAGGATTTAAATACTTGTCAAGATGCTCCTTGCAGCGACTATGAATTTATAGGTAAGCATAATCTTCAAGTTACTATTGATGATGTAAGGAATTCTTTCATTGAATTTTTCAAATCAAAAAATCATACATACATAGAACCTAGACCTGTTGTTGCAAGATGGCGTGATGATATTTACCTCACAATAGCGAGTATTGCAGTATTCCAACCATTCGTAACTAGTGGTGAAGTTGACCCGCCAGCAAATCCTTTAGTAATTTCTCAACCTTGCATTAGACTTAAGGATTTAGATCTAGTTGGTTTGACTTCAGGAAGACATTTAACTATATTCGAGATGGCTGCACATCATGCATTCAATAGCAAAGAAAATTATGTTTATTGGAAGGATGAAACAACAAAATATTGCCACGAATTGAATAGCTCAGTCTATAAAATAGATCCTTATAGCGTTACTTATATTGAAGAATTTTGGGAAGGCGGAGGAAATGCAGGACCTTGCTTAGAAGTTGCTTCAAAAGGTCTTGAAATCGCTACTTTGGTATTCATGAAATACAAGATAGCTGATGGAAACTATGTAGATATTCCTCTTTTTATAGTAGATACAGGTTATGGAATGGAAAGATATACATGGTATCTTACAGGTAAACCAACAGTTTTCCATGCACTATATGGCAATATTCTTGAAAAGCTACTAGATAAGATTGGATTGAGCAAAGATGATGAATTGATATTTGAGCATGCAAGGCAATCAATACTTTATAGCGAAGGTTTAATTAAGAGACAGGAGGTAATAAAAAGAATAAGAGAAAATCTTGGAATTAAAGAAGACATTAGCGAGTTAATATCTAAACTAGAAGCTCTGTATGCAATATTGGATCATACAAAATGCATTATCTTCATGCTAGCAGATGGCTTAGTTCCTTCAAACAGCGGAGAAGGATACTTAGGTAGATTATTGATAAGAAAAACCTTAAAGAATTTATTAAGCTTAGAAATTGATATACCTTTAATAGATATTATAAATGATCAAATAAAATTATGGAGTAATTTCAAAAATGTATATAATTCAAAGGAGAGGATAAGAGAAATTATCGCTATAGAAGAAGATAAATATTATAAATTAATAAATAGAGCCTCAATTGAGATATCAAATTTGATAAAAAATAAAAAAGCAAAAAATGAAAGAAGAATAAGCAAAGAAGAATTAATTGAACTATATGATTCACATGGTATACATCCTGATTTTGTCATAAAAGAAGCGAAAAAAGAAAACTTCGAAGTTGAATTCCCTCTTGATTTCTTTTCTAAGATTGTAGAAAAGCATGAAAAACCGTTGAAACAAGAAGTTAAAGAAGAACTTCCTGATGTTGAAGGTATCGAAACTACTTATCCTTTATACTATGATGATCCATATCTTTTCGAATTCAATGCTAAAGTTGTTAAAACGGTAATGCCCAAATGGATCGTTTTAGATAAGACCGCATTCTATCCAGAAGGAGGAGGACAAATTTACGATACTGGAACGATAATTTTTAAAGATAAAACATTAAAGGTTAAGTCTGTCTATAAAAAAGGAAATGTTATATTACATGAAGTTGAAGGTCTAGATCAAGACATCACAGGTTTTGAAGTTAAAGGAATTGTTGATAAAGAAAGAAGATTGAATATAATGCGCCATCATACAGCCACTCATATCTTATTGTATTCAATTAGAAAGGTGTTAGGCGATCATATATGGCAAGCTGGAGCTAGAAAAGAAGAAGATAAAGCAAGATTGGACGTAACACATTATAAAAAAATTGAAAAAGAAGAATTGGAAAGAATTGAAAACTTGGCAAATGAAATTGTTCTTTCAGGATTGCCTGTGAGAGCAAGATTTATGGACAGAAAAGAAGCAGAAGAACGTTATGGCTTCAAGTTATATCAAGGAGGAGTAATGGGAGGAAGAACAATAAGAGTTGTTAGCATAGATAACATCGACCATCAGGCTTGCGGTGGAACACATTTAAGTAACACGAGTGAAGTAGGAATGATTAAAATAATCAAATCAGAAAGGATTCAAGATGGTGTAGAGAGATTTATATTTACAGCAGGAAAAGTCTCTTTAGAAAGATTCAGAGAGCTTGAGAAAACTCTTGATTCAATTTCAGAAATAACTCAAACTCCTAGAGAAAAGATAATTGAAAGCATACTAAGATTACAAAAAGATTTAAGGAAGGAAAGGAAAGAAAAAGAGAATTTACTCAGCATATTAGCTGAACAGGCAATAAAATCAGCTGATACGCTTAGAACATCTAAGGTTAACTTTTACAAATTCAAGGCTAAAGATTTGAGCTCTGATATTTTGATAGCATTAGGAGAGGAAATCATTAAAAGAGATCCTAAAGCTCTTGTCTTATTAGGATCTATAAACGACAAAGTAGTTGCTATAATCATGTTAGGTAAAAGAGCTGTTGAAAGTGGTTATAGAGCAGATATATTGATAAAAAAAGTAGCTGAGATGATAAAAGGAGGTGGAGGAGGAAGGGAAGATTATGCACAAGCAGGCGGTAGCTTTAAGGAAGGGTTAGAGAAGGCTTTTAAGGAAATCGAAAATATTATAACGAATCAATGAATCTTTTTAAAGAAATAGAAGAAAAATGGCAGAATGAATGGTATGAAGCTAGAATATATGAGGCTGAAGTAGATAAAGAGAAACCTAAACTTTTCATAACATTTTGTTTTCCTTACGTTAATGGCCATCTTCATGTAGGTCATGCTTTCACCTCTTTAAGAAACGATATATATGCTAGATTTAAGAGAGCACAAGGTTACAACGTTTTATTCCCATGGGCATGGCATTGGACAGGAGAACCAATCGCTGGAATGGCGAAAAGAATCGCTGCTAAAGACGAGATAATGATAAACTTACTAAAAAGAACAGAAAAAGTTCCTGATGAAGAATTGGTTAAGTTCACAGACCCTCTTTACATCGCTAATTATTTCACGAATGAATCAAGAATAGCAATAAAAAGATTAGGTTACTCGATAGATTGGAGAAGAGAATTTAATACTACTTCACACAACAAAGGCTTTAGCGCATATGTAAGTTGGCAATACATTAAACTTAGAGAAAAAGGCTATGTTATAAAGGGAACACATCCCGTTGTTTGGTGTCCTAGAGATCAATCTCCTACAGGAGATCATGACAGATTGCAAGGTGAAGGGGTAAGTCCTGAAGAAATTGTTTTGATAAAATTCAAGTTTGAAGATTCATATTTGGTTGCTGCAACTTTAAGACCAGAAACGATTTTCGGCGTAACTAATATTTGGGTAAAGCCAGATTCAGATTTGGTAAAAATCAATGTCAATGGGGAAAAATGGATTGTAAGCAAAGAAACAGTAGAAAAGCTGAAAGGTCAAGATTTTAAAGTAGAAGTTATAGAGGAGTTTAAAGGAGAAAAGATCATTGGTAAACATGCAATAGCACCATTAGTTAATAAGGAAATCATAATCTTACCTTCATTCTTCATCGATCCAAATATAGGAACTGGGATTGTATATAGCGTACCATCTCATGCACCATATGATTATGCAGCATTAAGAGATTTGAAAAATAAACCTGAAATACTGCAAAAATATGGCATTAGCAAAGAGGCTATAGATAAAATCGCTCCTATTCATATCATAGATACGAAAGGATATGGTGAACATCCTGCTGTGAGCTTGATTGAAAAAATGAAAATAAAAGATCAAACAGATGCGAGATTAGAAGAGGCAACGAGGGAAATATATTTGAACGAATTCAACAAGGGAGTTATGAATAAACTAACTCAAGAATTTGAAGGAATGAAAGTAAGTGAAGCGAAAAATAAAGTTTATGAAAAAATGCTAAGCTTAGGATTTGCTTTAAAAATCTATGATTTGCTCAGCCCTGTTGTATGTAGATGTGGTACGAGATGCATAGTAATAATCCTCAAAGATCAATGGTTCTTGAAATATTCAGATCCTGAATGGAAAGAAAAAGCTAAACTTGCATTGAGCAGAATGAGGATATATCCTGAGGAAGCCAGAAATTGGTTCATCAATACTATTGATTGGCTTGATGATAAAGCATGTGCTAGGAAATCAGGTCTTGGTACTCCTCTTCCATGGGATAAGGAGTGGATTATTGAAACTCTAAGCGACTCTACAATATATATGCCCTATTATATAATTGCAAAATTCGTAAATGCAAATGCCATAAAAGCAGAGAATCTCAAAAAAGAATTCTTCGATTATGTAATATTAGGTGAAGGAAATGTTGAGGAAGTTGCGAAGCAATGCGAAATGAGTCCTGATTTGCTTAAGAAAATAAGAGAAGAATTTCTATATTGGTATCCTGTAGATTTGCGAACTTCTGCTAAAGAACTGATTCCTAATCATCTTACATTTTATATATTTCATCACGTTGCATTGCTTCCTGAAAATCTATGGCCTAAAATTATTGCAGTAAATGGAATGATAAATATTGAAGGGAAGAAGTTGTCTAAATCAAAAGGTATAGTAATAACGATAAAAGAAGCAATAGAAAAATATGGAGCGGATCCTGTAAGATTTTACCTAGCAAGTCTAGCAGAGGGAATGGAAGATGCTGAATGGACATCGAAAGGAATGGAAGATGCAATAAACAATCTACAATCCTTCTATAATCTTGCATTGAAAATAATATCGAATGAAGAAAAAGAAATGAAGAGTTCAATGGATAGTTGGCTCATAAGTAGTTTTCAAAGAAGAATAAAGCTTACAACAGATTTTTTGGATGAATTTAAGCTCAGAAGCGCTCTCGTTCATGCCTTTTATGGTGTTTTTAATGATATTAAATGGTATATGAAAAGAAGCGAAACCATAAATTCAAAATTATTAAAGAGTATTCTCAGAGATTGGTTAATATTGCTTTCTCCATTCATTCCGCATATATGCGAAGAATTATGGAATAAATTGGGAGAAAAAAGCTTCATAGCATTGGCTAAATGGCCTTCTTATAATCCGTCTTTAATTGATGAAGTAGCTGAAGCAAGAGAAATTCTGATTACAAAAATGTATGAGGATATATCAAATGTAAGAAAACTTAAAGGTAAAGTTTCGAAGATATATATTTATCTTCCTTCGAGAAAAAAATATGAGTTGTTCATAAAAGTAAAAGAAAAAATCGTGAGTAAAATAGATAGAAGAGAGCTGATTAAAGAAATACAGAAAGAAATTAAGGATTTTGAAGAAAAAAAGATTCCGAAAATGGTTATTGAAATGTATGAACATTACTTTTCTCTAGAGGAGACACTTAGAAACGTAATAGAAAAAGCTAAAAGTATAGATGAAAGCGTCGCTAAAGAGCTCAAGAAGATGTTAGAAAAAGAAGAAATAACCTGTGAAATATTCGAAGAAGAAAATGCTAAATATGATCCACTTAATAAGGCTGAAAGATCTCTACCTTTTAAGCTAGGATTTTATCTTGAATAAAAATTTAAAGTAGTGCTTATAGATAATTTTTTAGTGTGCCCCAGTAGCTTAGCTTGGACATAGCGCTGGCCTTCTAAGCCAGAGGTCACGGGTTCAATTCCCGTCTGGGGCGCTAAACAATCTGTATATTAGATTGAAGTTCAACACTACCATATTTAGTATTTATCTTGGCTTTTACTGTATACGTATCAACATTAACTAAAATTATTTGTGTAGAAACGAGTGTTAACTCATCTCCTGCATTCATTATAACACAAACAGTTTTCAAGCCTGAAACATTAGGTTCAAAATATTTTGATAAATACTGTTTCCCATTTGAATCAACAACGCTAATATAAACAAGATAGTTGCTCGTTATAGCTGATTGATTTACACAATAAGAATTAGGATATACGAGTTGAAGAGCTACTTTGATTTCAATCTGTTCACCCGACTTAGCTTTTTCAGGAGAAATATGCATAACAGCTTTCCAAACTTCATAACTGCCTACAGGATTAGGTTTCTTAACATAACCCATAACATATACAGTTAGCGATATCATTAATAATACAAGAATGCCTAATACTATTACTTTGCGAGATAGAGCCACTTCTTATCTTAAAAATATAGCTTAAAAAATTATATATTCCTTCTCAACTTATCATAAAATAGATTGCCCTGGTAGTTTAGCCCGGTAGAATGTGAGGCTGTCACCCTTGAGGCCCGGGTTCAAATCCCGGCCAGGGCGCTAAAAATTATTGAGTTAAACTATTCGCTTTCCCATTTATTCTTTTTCTTTTCATATTCCTCCCTGCTATAAACTATCCTTGCAGGAAAACCTCTCACTACAACGCCTTCTGGCACGTCTTTTGTAACTAGAGAACCCATCGCTACTACGCTCCCTCTTCCAATTTTCACGCCTGCTTTAATTATTGCACCTGCTCCTATTATGACATCATCTTCTATTATCACTCCAGCAAGTTTCTTACTCATAGGATAAGGATCGTTTGTCAATATTGCATTTGGGCCTATGAAAACATTATTACCTATTTTGCTTAGAGGAGGTATGTAAACCATGCCTTCTATTTTCACATTATTTCCTATTGTAACGTTGTAATCAATATGGGATAAAGAACCAATCGTTACGTTATCTCCAATTACAGTATTATCGCCTATATACACAAAATGCCATATTTTTACATTCTTTCCAAGCTTGACATTCTTTCCAATATAATAGATTCTTTCCATAGTTAGGAAAATTCAATAAGTTTATAGCTTTATCTTATTTCATGCTAAGTTTAACTGCTTTTATATGCTATAGCCTCTATTTCTATCAAAGAATTCATAGGTAGAGCATTTACAACTACTAAGGATCTTGCAGGAAATTCTTTTTGAAAATAAGAAGAATAAATCTCGTTGAATAATTTGATATGAGATGGATCGGTTAAGTAGACAGTTACTTTTACTAAATTTTCAAAGCTTAAACCTTCCTTCGACAAAATTCCTTTCAGATTTTCCATTACTAATTTAAAAGCATTTCTAGCTTCTTTTTCTATTAGTCCTTCTTCATTTAAAGGCAATATTCCTGAAATGAAATAAAAATTGGAAACTTTCTTGATTAACGAATAAGGACCTATAGCTTTATACATTAACTATCATTTCTTTTCCAAAAATAAAATAGCTTCATCTATGTTTTTAAATCGATATTCTTCGCCTTTTTCTAAAATTATTTCTTCAATCTCGAAATATCTTAGGACTTCATTCAAAGTTTTATTTCCAAATGCTTGGAACCATTTAACGCTTGCACCGCTAGTTTTATCCTCAACTGAAACAGTCTTACCTAAAATTAAATTATATTTGATTTTTTTAAGAGAAACTCTTAAAAGGAATTTTTTATTAATTGCTAATTCCCTTAATTTATTTAATTTCGCTTCCAACGTTAAGAATTTCTTTAATTTGCATTTATTCTTTCTCTAAGATATCTTGAAGCTTAGATATGCTTACTTCTCTTTGTATTCTTTTCTTCAAATCTCTAACGACAATCTTACCTTCTTTGAACTCTTTTCCCCCTATTATTATGAACAAATCATAATTTTGCTTTGAAGCTTTTGAAAGAGCTTCACTAAGATTCTTTTCTGAAGTTTCTATTGTAACAATGTAATTTTGATTCCTAAGAAAAGAAGATATTTCGAAAGCTTTGCTCAAAGTATCATTGGTTTGTTCTAATAGGAAAATAGAAGCTGAGTTCAAATTTTTCTTGAAATCTCCTTTAAAAACCAAAGCTATCCTGTCAAGTCCTAATGCACAACCTGTAGCAGGAGTTTTTGGACCTCCATAATATTCAATTAAAAGGTCATATCTTCCTCCTCCTCCAATTGAGACATCGAGATCTTTATGTAGAAATTCATAAATTATTCCAGTGTAGTATTCTATACCTCGAGCAAATGAAAGCTCAAGTTCAATGTTCTGAATTCCAAGATGCCTTAAGGATGTTATGATGAATTCGAGATCGTTTATTGAAGAAAGAAGTCTTTCATCTTTTATTGTTTCTCTCGATTTACTTATTATACTTAAAGGATCTCCTTTCAAATTAGATAATTGAACTAAAAGTTCATAGTAAATTTCTCCTTTTTCATGTTTTGAAAGCTCCTTTTTTAATTCTTCAAATTTCTTCTTATCGATTAAGTATAAGAAATAAGGAATTGAACCATATTCTACGCCTGCATTATTCAATATCTTCTTTATGAGATCCATGCTTCCTAGCTTTATTTTAACCTCTCCAAGTTTCAATGAATTGAATATATCAAAAGCGAGTTTTATTACTTCTATATCAGCAATTAAGCTTGAAGATCCTAAATGCTCAAATCCACCTTGCCAAAATTCTCTATATCTCGCTTTTTGAGGTTCATCATATCTGAAAACGTTTGCGAAATAAGAAATACGAATAGGCTTAGGTAATGATTGCAAGTTATTTATGAATAGTCTAGCTACAGAAGGAGTCAACTCAGGTCTCAAAGCTAATTTTCTACCTGATAAGTCTTCAAAAACATACATCCTTTTTGTTATTTCATAACCAGATTTCTCAGCAAAAAGCGAATAATATTCTATGGTAGGTAATATCGCTTCTTTATAACCATATTTATAGCTAATTTCTCTAGCTTTATTTATTATGAAGATCAATTTCTCTGCATCATCAAAAATCAGATCTCGCATACCTCTTACAAGCCTTAGTTTTTCCTCTCCCATATCAAATAGAAGCTAAAAAGAAACATAATAAAGCTAAAGACATTGCAATCAAATATCGGTTTTTAGTTCTATAGGCATTTTCTTTTGATGGATTTCTAAGTAAGATTAAAGAATAATAAATGAAGATGATATCAGCTAAGAGAAGTATTGGTATGAAGTAAATATTTAAATAGCCTAAAAAGAAAGGAGTGAAGCTTATTACAACGGCTACAGAAATCAAATAAAAAGCTAGTTTACTAGCAAAATTTTGTCCTCTTGTATTAGCTATTGTTTTTATTCCCAAGGCTCTATCTCCAATTATATCAACGATTCCTTTAACTATTTCTCTGCTTAAGTTTGATAAAAAAGCTAATAGGCAAAGTATGAATAAAGGAAAGAAGTTTTGAAAATTCATTAAACTAGCACCATAAAGGAAAGGCAATATAGTTGTATAAGCTACAGCCATATTCCCTACAATTCCTCTTTTCTTGAGGAATAAATTATACAAATAAGCTATAATTATGCCGCTTAAAGCTATTATTAAAGAATTGAAGTTCGCTAAAGAAAAAGCAAGGAATAAGCCTATGATTGCTAATATTATTGCATAATATAATGCGAAATCTCTTCTTATCAATCCTGCAGGAATAGGCTTTTTTGGAAAATTGATCAAATCGATTTCATAATCAACATAATCATTGAATACCATAGAAGAAGCTGATAAGAAAAAACCTACAAGGAAAGGAATTGCAGTTATATAAATAAGCTGGTAATCGCCAAACAAAGTAGGAAATGTAAGTAAAAACCATTTAGGATTCGAAATCTGCAATCCTATGATTACAGCTATTCCCATCATTATGGAATTTGGAATTCTTATTATTTTCAACGATGCTATAAGTTTTTGTTTATTCATAGAGAGATTTTCGATGCTTCATAAAAAGAAACATCACTGTTAGAATCTATCACTGCGAATATGATTTTTTTACGCATCCTCATTGCGAAAGCTAGCATTTCATTCAGCTTATTCATTTCTAAACTTTTACCTTCATGAACAATTGAAACTATATATTGCGGAGCTTCTTTATCAAATGAACTACCTTTTTCATATAGCAAGAAATCATATTGATCACCATAACCCTTCCTTACAATATAGTTTCTTTCTCTCAATTTCATATAAACAAGGAACCTTTCCCATACTCTTTTATCTTTCTTGATGAAATATTCTATCGCTTCATCAAAGCTCATTTCTCTTTCGCCATGAAACAAAGAGGCTAAATTTTTGAATATTAAATAAAGTGCTTCATAATCTTCAAGCTTTAAATAATCTCCTTCGACGAAACCATAACCTTGTTCTATTAATTTTTGAGCATGCTTTTTATTTACAAAAACATTACCTTGTTCATCTAAAATGAGCTTTAACTTCATTAAAGATAATTTATTTATCATTCATTAATACGTATATGCTCATAAATATAAAGTATGAAAACGGAGAAGTCAAATTCATAGATGCAAGTTCTTTACCTACAAAGTTCAGGATCATTTCTACCAAAGAGCCTGACGAAATAATTAAAGCTATCAAAGAACTTAAAATAAGAGGTGCTCCTGCAATAGGTGCAGCTTCAGCATTATGTCTTGCTTTAGTTGCAAGGAAGTATAATTTCAAAAACAAAGATGAATTGAACAAAATAATCGATGAATATTCTAAAAAACTCATAGATGCAAGACCTACAGCGTATAACATGTATTATGCCATTAAGAGAATTAAGCAAATAATTGAATCTAACGACAACGTGGAAGATTTAAAGGATAAAATTCTAAATGAAGCTTTAAAAATTTGCAAAGAAGATATAGAAGTTAATTCTAAGATAGCTGAATTAGGTTCTAGCTTAATCAAGGATGGCGACAGAATTCTAACCCATTGCAACACTGGAGCACTTGCAACTGTCGGAATAGGAACAGCTCTTGGAATAATCGCTTATGCATCAAAGACAAAGAAGATAATGGTATATGTTACAGAAACCAGACCTGTAATGCAAGGATCAAGACTTACAGCATGGGAATTGGAAAAATTAAATATACCATATAAAATAATTCCAGATTTGGCTGTTGGGTATTTAATGAAAAAAGGTGAAGTTGATAAGGTATTCGTAGGAGCTGACAGGATTTTAATGTCAGGACATGTGATAAACAAGATAGGTACTTTTTCAATAGCTTTGATAGCTAAGCATTTCAATATACCTTTTTATGTTGCAGCACCCACAAGCACAATAGATCCTAAAGCTAGTTTAGAAGATGTCAAAATAGAAGAAAGAAGTAAAGAAGAAATAATAAAGATTAAGCGTTACTACGTTGCACCAAAAAAGGCAAATGTCTTTAATCCTTCATTCGATATTACCGATCCTGAGCTTATTGAAGGAATAATAACTGAAAAAGGAATAGCTTTCAAACCTATTGATAAAAACCTCAAAGAATTGATATTATAGGTATTCCAAAAGTTTTATTTAGTTTGGTTTCCAGTTCTTTTTGTAAACGTTTATTTTCTATTTGAATGAAAGCTAATGCAACAATTTTAGAATCTGATCTAGCTCTTTTAACTAACGTCATTAAAGCTAGATAATCCTCAGGTACATCCAATTCTTTTCCAATAATTATAACGCTATCATTATGTTTTATTGAGTTCTTAGGTATAGCAACGCTCTTCTTTATTTCTGCACCTGTAGATGAGCTCTTAATTGTATAAGTGTACTCGACTCTCTTATCGGGAAAAAAATAGCGCTCATTATATGCTAGAACTAATTTAGCTTTCGTTAGCAATGCAAGAGAGTAACCGAAGAATGCATCTTTATTTGCAAAACAAACAACCTTATTGAAATTCAATGGTAAAAGAGAATGAACTAAATAAAATGAGAAGAAATGAAAAAATTCAGGATTAATGACGTTAAAAGATTCTTGATTTATTTTGCTTATTAGTTTAAAAAGAATTTTTTTGTCTAAGCTTTTTGATATGATATTTTCAGCTTTTTCCTCGCTAGGTAATACTGAACCTGATAAATATCTGGAAAGTGAAGAAGGGTCAATATCAAAGATGCTCGATAACTCTCTATATGTTGCAAAACTCTTTAAAGATCTTAAAAGTTCAACAGAAAAAATCCTGAGTTGATAAGAGGTAAATTTATCTTTTTTTGGTTTGATAGCAAAAGGAGAATCATCATCCTGCATAATCATTTTCCTCAAGATATTTACAAAAAAGTTTAAATACTTTTCTCATAAAAGAGTTAAACAAGGAAAAGCGTAGGTGGGACAAAAACCTCTTCAAGTTGGAAGGAAAGAAAAAGTTATCGGTAAGCATGTATACGGAAATCTATACGAGTGTGATTTGAATGCAATATCCAATGAAGAATACCTAAAAGAAACAGTAATAAACGCAGCAAAAATTGCAAAAATGCATTTAATAGACATTCACTCCTGGAGTTTCGAAGGACCAAAGGGCGGAATATCTGTTATTGCTTTAATTTCTGAAAGCCATATTTCAATCCATTCATGGAAGGAATACAATTATGCAAGCGTTGACGTCTATACATGCGGGTATAAAAGCAAACCGCTAAAGGCATTCAAATACATAGTAGAAAGACTAAAACCTAAGAAATATAGCTTGCACAAAGTAAAAAGGATTGGATATAGATTATAAGTAATTTTTTTATTTCCTTGGTCTTCTTTCTCCTTTGACTATATATAGCACAGCTTCTGCTATATACGATGCATGATCAGCAATTCTTTCTAGATAACGCAATATAAGAGTAGCTGAAACGGCACAATTTAAATTGTTCGATTTCTCCTTTATCAAACTAGTTAAATGGGATTCATAAATATTATCAACATCATCATCCATTTTTTCAACTTGCTCAGCCTTATTAAGATCTCGATTTATGAAAGCTTCAATGCTTAAATCTATCATTCTATTCACAATTTCGCTTGCTTTGATGATTTTAGTATGATCACATTTAGATAAGTCTCCAAATACTTCCAATACTTGCATGATATCGTAAGCGTATCTTCCAAATCTTGAAAAGCCATATGCTATTTCCATGCAGGATTTTATATATCTCAAATCTGAAGCAACAGGCTGATATCTCGCTATTAAGTCAACAGCGAGCTCGCTCACTTCATCTTGAAGTATTCTTAATGTTTCAGAATTGTGGAAGATCTTCTCAGTTAGTTTCTCATTCTTTAAATATGCTCTTACAGCTAATTCAACAGTTTCTCTAGAAAGCATTGCCATTCTTGTAATCTTTGAATTGAGCTTCTGAAGTCCTTCGTCTATTAACCTCATCCGAACTTACCTGTTATATATTTTTCAGTTAATTCGTTTTTAGGAGTTTCAAAAAGCTCCTCTGTAGGTGCGAATTCGATCAATCTACCTAGATACAAAAAAGCAGTATAGTCTGCAATTCTAGCAGCTTGTTGCATATTATGTGTCACTATAACAATCGTGAACTCCTTTTTAAGTTCTACGAGAAGTTGTTCTATTTTAGAAGTAGCGATTGGATCAAGCGCAGAAGTTGGCTCATCCAACAGTACTACTTCTGGATTATATGCTATAGCTCTTGCTATGCATAATCTTTGTTGCTGGCCTCCAGATAAACTAGCACCTGATTTATGCAAGGAATCTTTCACTTCGTCTAAAAGAAAAGCTTTTTTAAGCGTATTGATCACGATCTCATCAATCTTTTTCTTGTCTTTAATTCCATTTATTTTCAATCCTATTGCAACGTTATCATATACAGATAGCATAGGAAAAGGATTTGGCTTCTGGAATACCATGCCCATATATCTCCTTATTTCAGCCGGATCTACTCTAGGATCGTAAATATTTCCTTTGAAATTTTTACCGTTAAAATAGACCTCACCTTTAACTTTATTGCCAGGATTTAATTCATGCAAACGATTTAAGCATCTTAAGAAAGTTGTTTTGCCACATCCTGAAGGACCAATTATTGCTGTTATATGATATCTTGGAATATCTAAGCTGATATCATAAAGTACTTGTTTTTCTCCATACCAAGCATTTAAGTTCCTAACGCTTAGTATTGCATCCATTTCACCAAGCGAATCTTTTCGTTATTAAAATTTTCAATCCTATATTTAAAAATAAAATTGCAAGGATTAATATAAGCGAAGCTGCCCATGCTTGAGCCCTCAAATCTTCGTAAGGAGAAATACCGTATGTGAATATAGCTAATGGAAGTGCACCAATTCTATCGAAAAGTCCTGAAAACCAATAAAAGCTACCTAAAACAGTCAGCAATAAGGGTGCAGCTTCGCCTGCAATCCTTGAAACAGACAAAATATAAGCAAATAAAATTCCTGTTCTTGCATAACTTATAGATATTGAAAAAACAGTCCTCCATCTACTCATTCCCAAAGCTAAGGCTGCTTCTTTAATGCTTACAGGTACCAAATTAAGAGATTCTTCTATAGACTTTGATACAATAGGTATCATTAATAAAGATAAAGATATTGCTCCTGCTAAAGCAGAGAAACCGGTAGGCCCTAAGCATATTGTTCCTAAGCAGATTTTTTCAATACCAAACAATTCAAACAACTCTCCTCTAACCAATATCACATATATAAAAATACCTATAACGATTGCAGGGAATTCAGAAAAAACCTCGACAAAGAATCTAACAATAGGAGCTAATTTATGCTCTTTATATTCAGAAAGAAAAATGCCTAGTAAAAGGCCAAAAGGAAATGCTATTAAAGAAGCAATAGCTACTAGTATTATCGTACCTTGTATATAGTTCGCAATTCCTCCGCCAGGAATACCTGGAGGCGTTGGAAGATTTGTTAATAATTGAATAGAAAAAGCAGATATGCCATTGATGATTACTTCTATTAAAATCCAAACTAATGGAATGATTGCTAATATAAACGCAACGATACATATTGCTATAAATCCTAGATTAAAAAATTTCCTTAAAGAAAATTTGGTCATATCTGAGTTGCCTTAAAGAAACGCAATGATCTGTAAATTATCAAACGAGCTATGATTATATTAATTAATGCAATGATGAATAAAATGAAACCAGCAGCAACAAGTGCGTCATAATGAAGCGGATTTACTGCTTCTGTGAATTCATTAACAATTATAGAAGGTAAAGTATATCCTGTATCGAAGATGTTTGTTGGAAAACCATGCTTGCCTCCTATGACCATTGCTACAGCCATAGCTTCACCGAAAGCTCTTGCAAAACCTAAAATTATGGCTGCGACTATAGTTAGTTTTAAATGAATAAATATTATTTTAGCTACTTGATAACGAAAGGCTCCTAGAGAAATTGCAGCTTCTTTAATTTGCGAAGGTAATAGTTCGATCGCCTCTTTTATAATTCCAGTTATCGTAGGAATAATCATTATAGCTAAGATAATACCTGCTATTAGAATTCCATAGCCAGTTATAGCACCTTGGAATATTGGTATGAAAGAAAAAGCGTTTTGAAGCGGTAAGTATATATATGATCTTAAGAAAGGAGCTAATACTAATAATCCCCATAATCCATACACTACGCTAGGGATTGCAGCTAATAGTTCAATTAATGAAGAAAAGAAAGGTTTGAGCTGAATAGGTATTAGTTCGCTTATAAAATAAGATACAAATAATGATAAAGGTATAGCGATTAAAAGCGCAATAAAACAGGTAATGAAAGAATCAACTATTATTGGAGCAATACCGTATACATTCTTAACAGGGTCCCAAACACTTCCTAGTATGAAGTTAATTCCGTATACGCTAAGAATATTGCTAGAGCCTTGATAAAGTTCAAAGCCTAATAAGAAGACGATTGAAATGAAAATTAAAGAAAATAAAACAAGTATATAAAGAAAAATGGTATCGCCTTTCATAATTTTTAATGGTTATTATAAATTACTACCGTTAAAAGTAACCATTGAAAGTGTCTGCAAATTTAGATTGATTACTGATTGTGGCAAAGGAACGTAGTATAAAGGTTCAGCATATTGCTGGGCATCTGTTACTAGCCATCTCAAGAAATCTACTAATGCTTTTGCTTTTTCTTTTGTCATATTGGGTACTTTTGAAAGTTCCTTATGTATAAATATATAGGTAAAACTTACAATGGGATATGCTCCGCTTAAATTCTTATTAGTTTTAGCTAATTCAATGAATGATTTTACGATAGATACATCAGACCAATCTTTATCGCCAGAAGGTAAAGTTAAAGCTACATAATCAGCAGTCTTAGCTATAGTTTGTATCGTTGGTTCAACGAATTCGCCAGTTGAAGGATTCTGGACATAACCATATAATAGATTATTTTTAGCTGCATATGTAAACTCAACATAACCAATGGAATAAGGAGTATTCTTAACTTGAGCTGCCACGCCTTCATTACCTTTTCCTCCTAGCTTATTAGGTGCAGGCCAGTTAACAGAGACACCATATCCTACTTTTTGAGCAAATTCTTGTGATACAAGAGATAGATATTGTGTAAAAATGAAAGTTGTACCGCTACCATCAGCTCTATGAACGATTGTGATTGGCTTATCTATGTTTTTTAATTCGCTGTTCAAAGATACCAATGCAGGATCGTTCCATTTATTTATTTTTCCTAAAAAGATATCAGCTATAAGTTGCCCTGTAAACTTCAAATGCGTATTTGGAGGCAAATCAGGTATATTATAAGTTATTACTACAGCACCTATTACATCAGGAATATGTAAAGCATCGCCAGCTTGTTGCCACTGCTGTGTAGACAAAGGAGCATCGCTTGCACCGAAATCAACTGTTCCAGCAAGGAATTGCTGAATTCCAGCTCCACTTCCTATCGAAGCATAATCTACATCTACAGGATGCTTTTGGGCGTATTCATATGCAACTTTTTGTAAGAAATAGGCTACAAAAGTAGAGCCTGCGCCAGATATCTTTATTCGTGTAGCTTGACCTGTATTTTGACCAGGCTGAGTTACATACCAGTAAGTTACGCTAGCTGCTATTACGATAACCACGACTATTCCTACCAATAGTATGCGACTTACAGCTTTCATATTCACGTACTAATAAGACCTATAGCATTTATCGATAAAATATATAGTCTATATAGGGATATTGGGTAAAATTGAATAAAATATATATTCTTTTGTCTATTATTGTATATGGTAAGAGAAATAAGGAGCTTGCAAGTTACAGGAGGAAATACCTTTATAGTTTCTTTACCTAAAAGTTGGATTAATGCATTTAATCTTAAAGCTCATGATAAAGTCGCTGTTATAGAAAGAGAAGATAATTCATTAGCAATTTATCCGCTTAAAATCCTCGATAAAAAGAGTAAAAAGTCTATTACTTTTACTTATTCTGAATTAGGTAACGAGAACACACTAATTAGAGAATGTATAGGTAGCTATCTTTCTGGCTATACAATAATTAAAATAATATTCGATAAAGGAAGCATAACGAAGAAAAATCAAATTAAGAATATACTTAGAAATAAGCTGATTGGCATTGAGGTAATCGAAGAGGGGATTGATAATATGACAATACAAGTTTTCGCAGAAACAAAAGAAGCAGGCTTGATGAAGACATTGAATAGAATTTTCAGCGTTGTTTATTTAATGCTCGAGAATGCTATCGAAGGAATTAAGAATAATAAGGAAATCCTTGAAGAAGTAGCAAATTTAGATGATGAGGTTGATAGATTTTATCATTTCATAACAAGACAAATCAATTTAGCACTAGAAGATCCATATTCAATGATAGATTTAGGAGTTTCAAAAAAGGCACTGTTGATAGAATATAGATTATTTGCCAAAACATTAGAAAGAATTGCTGACCACGTTTGCACGATATCTAAAAATTATCTCGAAAGCAAGTTAGAACCGAACAAAGAATTGATGCGAGATGTTTATCAAGTAGCAGACCTAATAAAGAAGCTTTTCTGGAAAGCATCAAATTCCTTCATTAACTCAAATGCAAAACTTGCAAGAGAAACTGCATTAGAAATCGAGAAATTCATATTCCAAATAGAAATATTGCTAGATAAGATGATGAAGAAAAGACTAGATTCTGATATTAAAATATTGTTTAGAGTCATGATAGAAAGTTTTAAGAGGATTTCAGAATATTCGATGGATATTTGCGAAATGACGATAAATACTGAAAAGATAAGCAAATAAGGGTTGCATAAAATATGATTTGTTTTCAATCAGAATTTTTTACTTTCTCCCACTCTTCTACATCACCTTTAATCACGTAGAAAATTGGATTAACTTCTATTTCCTTTTCATTTTTAATTTCTTCATACTTTTTCAGATCTCTATTTTTGAGCTTATTGAGAAGATGATTGAATTCATATCTTACTTGTCCTTGAGTTACAGGTAGTTTTAATGTTAGATCATATCTTTTAATTTTGTTCATATCGAAATTATAGCCTCTTCTTTTCCCTTCCAAATAGACATAATACAAATATGTCCCTATATAGAGAAGAGGATCATTTGTATTCTTAAATCTTATCAATTGTGGATGATTTTTATATCCTCTCGTTTCTCCTAAAATTACCTTCTGTGCTAACAGAGCTTCTCTCCACAAGCCTAGAAGCCCCCTATAATCGAGGTATCTAGGATGAATTGACCAAAGCCTCATAATTTTGAAATTTCGATAAAATAGATTTAAGTTATTATTTATCATTTGAACTACTTTACAAACCTTAACACTAAATAAAGAAATGATGATTCAGCGATCACAAATTCAACCAGGTTCTTAGAACGATTTAACTACGGGTTTCTTAAAGATTGATTAGGAACATCTATAGTCACAACTTCATGAAGCTATGGTCTTAATATAATATGGTGAGGTGAACAAATGGGTAGGTTTGAAAGTTTAAATAAAATTAATTCTTCAAATTCCAGATATAATTTGTGGAAGCAGTAATCAAGGCTTTTAAAGAAAAATTTGGCAATAAAGCTGAGGAGAAAATTATAGACATTTTACTTAGTGCTTTAGATCCTAAAACACGAATTGATGTTTATCTGAAAACATCTGAAGAATATTATTCTAAAGCATTAGAAGAAATTAACAAAGATTTGAGAGAAGTATCAGAAAAGATTTGGGGGAGTTGTGTTCAAGTTGTTAAAGCTTATGCTGAAAAAATAGGCTTAGAGCATTTCACTCATCACGATTTAGAAGTGGTTATGAATAAAGTCATAAAGGAAACTAAGGATCAAGAAATACTCATAGGATGGAGTACATGTCTTAGATTTCATGCCAATTTTTACGAGGGATTTATGGATAATGAAACTTTTAATCAATATTTACGTTATGTTAATGTATTTTTAGATAAGATGAAGAAGCTGATAAACGAAAAAGGCTAACTTAGTTGAATTTTATCGAATAAATTTACTTCAAATTTCTAAAAGTAGCATATAAATTATCAACTAGTTCTGCATGGATATCTTCAACAATTCAAGATTTTACGGGCCCTGTGGGATTTGAACCCACGACCCCCCGGTTAAGAGCCGGGTGCTCAACCTGGCTAAGCTAAGGGCCCTATTCCTCAATTTTAATATTTAATTCATAAATCCTTTTTATTATTTTTGAAGTATCATATAAGTCCTTATCTATTCTCTTAGGCAAACGTCTCACTTCAGCGTTTATTGAGTTTTCTTTTAAGAACTCTTTCAATTTGTTCTCATCTACGTTTTGATCAGGACCTAATAATATTATATCAGGCTTGATCTTCTTAATTATTTCGAAAATATTTTCTCCAGGATTTCCAAGCAATGCTCTATGAACATATTTTACACTTTTAACAACTTCTAGCCTTTGCTTCTCATTTACTATCGGTTCCCTTTTCTTAAATCTTCTAACATTCTCATCTCTTGCAACAACAACATAGACTTTTCCTAATTTGCTAGCTTCTTTGAAAAGATGAATATGCCCAGGATGGAGGATCTCAAAAGTACCAGATACCATAACCTTTTTTTCTTTTTTCATTTCTAAGATTTTAGTCTAGTCCTAAAATAAATTAACGATGGAGAGAGTATTAGAAGAATTGAAAATTTTAGGTATTTTAAGAAGAAAGGAAGTAGAAGAAGCCTTGAAGAAAATACCTAGAGCTGAATTTTTACCAGAAGAAGTAAAACAATATGCGCATCTAGATACTCCTTTGCCTATTGGTTACGATCAAACAACTTCAGCGATACATATGGTTTGCATGCTTTGCGAAGAAACAGAATTGAAAAAAGGAGAAAAAGTTCTAGAAATAGGTGCAGGCTCAGGATATATGGCTTCAATATATCATGAAATCACAGGAGAAGAAGTATTAACTATAGAAATAGTTCCTGAATTAGCGAAATTTGCTAAAAAGAATCTTAGGAAATTAAATCTCGATTCGATGATCCATGTAATAAATGCAGATGCTACTTTCTCTTTACCTTTTAGGACTAAATTCGATGTGATAATAGTTACTGCATGTTCTAGAGATATACCTAAAGAATATGTAGAAATGCTCGATGAAAATGGAAGGCTAATAATACCTGTTGGAGCATACCAATTTTCACAAGACCTAATTTTGATAAAGAAGACAAAAGAAAAAATTGAAAAAAATAAAATATCTGAAGTAGCCTTCGTTCCTTTAAGAGGAATAGGCTTAGTTTATAAGAAATCTTAACCGAACCAAGCTTCTAAGCCAGTCTGACCTCTTCTATAAATGCTTGCAGACTTAAGCCTTTGAATTGCATTCTTCACTCTTTCTTCTGAAAAATCTTTTTCGCCACATAAGAAATCTATGATTCCTTTTTCGTCTGGATAATTCCATTCAAGCTTATAGTTTTTATTGACTTCAGGTTCTAAGAACAATTTCTTTATTTTTTCATATTCTTCTTTATACTGCAAATTCTGGCTAGCTAATGCTTTCTTTAGATTTCCATAAGTAGTTATTAAGTGCAAAGCTTTTTTAGGTCCTATACCTTCAAATCCTTCAGGATTGTAATCAGTACCTATTAAAATTCCGATTTCTATTAATTGTTCCTGATTTATTTTCAAATTACTCAAAACTTCTTGTAGAATTATTAATTCTGGAGATATCTCAACATATGCATCAGATTTAGGCAATTTCCTCTTTCCTGAAATCGTCAAATTTCTAACCAATCTAGGAGCACCATAGAGCAAAGAATCATAATCTTGACTTGCAGCAGCCCATGCATCGTTATTCTTAGCTAAATAAGCTGCTTGCGCTTCTCCTTCTGATGGACTTTGAACAAAAGGAATTCCCATTAAGCTCAATAGCTTTTTGCTATCTTCTACCATTTCATCAGTTAGCTTGACTGCTCGCATTGCATAAGATTTTGCTTCTTTAAGTTCTCCTTTTTCATAAGCTTCTTTATATTTTTCTTCGGCTTCCTCCTTCAATTGCTTCCTTCGCTCTATTTCCTTTTGCTTCAAACTAGGAGGCTTACCATCGAAAACATAAACAGGCTTTATTCCTAATTCTACAAGATTTATAGTTCTATAAAATAATCCAGATAAATGACTAGTTATTTGACCATATCTATTCATTAAAGGAGTACCGTCAGCTTGCCTTATGGCTGATAAATATTGATATAAAGCATTATAAGCATCGATTGCAATTACTTTACTAGATAAGTCTTCAAGTTTTATGTTTCTCTTAGGTATTATATCAGCTAGATCTACTCCCATAATCTTTCAACATGATAATTTTGTTATCTCTTTGATTTATAACTAATATTTTATCTATTAGCTCAAGACGCATCAATGCTTTGTAAACTTCTTTTTTTGATATAGCTTCTTCATTTTTCTTTGATATTTTAAAATAATTATGAAGCTCTTCAATGAGTTCATCTTCGCTTAAATTATTTTTCTTCCTCAAAATTTCATATATTGCGTTTTCAAGCGGAAGTTTAAAACTCATAAGAATGTCAATGCAGAAGGTTTGCTTTGGAATAATTGGCGAGATCTATTATACCAATCGAGATAATAATTCACCATTGCTTCATTTGTCGAAGGTCTTACTTTCTTCACAGCTTCTAAGAAGTGCTTCATCCTAACTTTATCATCTTTTTCTCTAATTGCGAACAATGCAGCTTCTCTACATATGCTTTTTATATCAGCGCCTGTATACCAGTTCGTTATCTTAGCTAGCTGTTGTAAATCTACATCTTCGGAAATCTTCATTCTTTTTGTATATATTTTGAAAATTTCTAATCTTTCAGCCTCGTTTGGAGGAAGAATTAAAATTATTTTATCAAATCTTCCTGTTCTCAAAACTGCAGGATCTAATAAATCAGGTCTGTTCGTAGCTCCTAAGACAAATACCATGTCTTTTGAATCAAATCCATCAAGCTCTGTTAAAAACTGACTCAATACAAGATTGTAAACTTCGCTACTATAAGCTCCTTTAACTGATGCGATTGCTTCTATTTCATCGAAGAATATTATTGCAGGAGAAGCTGTCTTTGCTTTCCTGAATATTTCTCTTATTGCTCTTTCTGATTCACCAACCCATTTGCTATATATAGAAGGACCGTTTACAGCAATGAAGTTTATGCCGCTTTCATTAGCAATTGCCTTAGCTAGCATTGTTTTTCCTACTCCAGGAGGACCAACGAGCAAAATACCTCTTACTGGCTCAATACCGAAATCTTTATACACTCTATTATCTTTCACAGGTAATATCAAGGCATCGTATAATTCTCTTTTTACATCTTCTAATCCTCCTATATCGCTCAGCTTAACGTTTGGCTTCTCGAAATATACTTCTCTTAAAGCACTAGGTGTTATTTCCTTCAATGCTGCTAAGAAATCTTCCATCTTAACTTCTACTTTTTCGATCAATTCAGGAGGCAATTTCTTAGTTAAGTTCAAGTCAGGTAAATATCTTCTTATTGCTTTCATAGCAGCTTCTCTTACCAATGCAGCGAGATCAGCACCTACGAAACCATGTGTTACTTCTGCTAGATATTCTAAGTTCACATCTTGAGCTAATGGCATGTTTCTCGTGTGTATTTGCAAAATTTCTAACCTTCCATTCTTATCAGGAACAGGGAATTCAATTTCTCTATCAAATCTTCCAGGTCTTCGCAATGCAGGATCTAGCATATTAGGAACATTCGTTGCACCGATTACAATTACGTTATCTCTAGATTCTAAACCATCCATTAGAGCAAGCAACTGAGCAACAACTCTTTTCTCTACTTCACCATGTACTTCTTCTCTTCTTGGAGCAATAGCATCTATTTCATCGATGAAAATTATTGAAGGGGCATGTTGCCTTGCTTCTTCAAATATTTCGCGCAATCTAGCTTCTGATTCACCATAGTATTTATTCATGATTTCTGGGCCGTTTACTGATATGAAATATGCAGCACTCTCATTTGCTACAGCTTTCGCTAAAAGTGTTTTACCTGAGCCTGGAGGACCATAGAGCAAAATACCTTTAGGAGGATCTATGCCCAATCTCTTGAACAATTCAGGATATCTTAAAGGAAGTTCTATGAGTTCTCTAACTTTCTCAATCACTCTTTTCAAGCCACCTATGTCTTCATAGGATACCTTATATCTTGCAAGTTCAGAAAAAGGCTTCTCTAATAAAACAAGATTTGTGGTATTATCGATTATTACGACACCGCTTGGCTTTGTCGCAATTACTTTGAAAATTAAATTATATTCTAAGCCGGGAACTTGTATTAAATCTCCTTCTATGAGCGGTCTATTCATTAGTTTATTCTTTATATAAATTAGAGAAGATTGATCGATTACAATCGTATTGTCTTGTGGAGCTAGCTTAACGAGCTCAGCAATGCTATAATCTGCTTTCCTTACAATTACTTTTTCTCCTAAAGAAACGTTAGCATTCTTCCTCAACAATCCATCCATCCTAATTATTTGCAATCCTTCATCTTCAGGCAAAGCAGGTAAAGCAAGAGCAACAGTCTTAGATTTACCTTCTATTTCAACAACAGGTAGCTCACCTAAATTCAACTTTTCAAGAAGAGAACTATCTATCCTTACACGACCTTTACCTACATCTCTTTGCTTAGCTTCAGCTACTCTCAGAATCAATTCTTTCTTTTCTTGTGAAGAAGTTTTCATTTCCGATTTAAAGATATTTTCACAATAAAGATATAAACTCTATCTCAACTTGTTCAATACCTTTTATCTTCATCAAAAATTCTTCTATTTTTGAAGTACCTCCTTCTAAATTATCTGGTATTGCGAAAAACAACTTCAAGGCATTTAATCCAAAAGCTACAGGTTCAATTTTATAACCTTTAAGTTCGATGTTTTCAGGCAAGTTAGATTTCACTTCTTGATATAGATTTTCTAAATTAATGCTTAGATCACTAGGTAAAACCTTCGCAACAACAATTACTTTTCCCATTTTAAGGCCCCTTAAAACCGCATTTAACACAAGTATATTGAATAACGAGCTTCCTGCATTTCTCGCATCTAACGATTATGCTACCTCCACAATTAGGACAAGGGAATTTAACTGCTCTTTCATAAGGTGGAATAATTCTTTTACATGAAGTGCATTTAGTTAATTGTATTCCAAGACTCATGAATACTCTTATTCTGTAACATGCTAATAAATCTATGCATGTTCTAGATATGTTTCTATAAGACTCAGAATGCCTTTGTAAGAAAGACCAAGGTCTTTTAAGAATAAAGAAATTACATTCTCATGGAAATCTTGCATGTCTATGCTGATTTCTTTTATTGCACCACTCTTGAAAAGCGAATCTAAAATTATTTCTTTTTGCTTCTCTGAAAGACTGAAGAAAATTTTTGAAAATCTTTTCATCCTATTTATCCTTTCATTTATGAACTTTCTATTTAGATGAATGATTTTTTTAAGAATATTATTATTCTTGCTTTCAATATAATAAGGAAATAAAGAACCTATTATTTTAGCTCCTAAAATACCGAAGAACAAACCACCACCTGTTGTAGGTTTTACATGACCTGCTGAATCTCCTATTATAGCTATGTTTTGGAAAACGTTCCTTTCTAAAGCCCCAGAAATTATGATTTTACCGCTGTAAATTGCTCTTATTTTACCTTTTATCGCATTCTTTTCAATGTATTTATCTAAAGCTTTTTTAGGAGATATTTCAGAATTTGCAAGGCCTAAAAGAAAAGAATTACTCGAAGTAGGTGCTTTCCAAACAAAAAAATCTTTAGCTTCATTTGAAAAGATTATTTCTACAGACTTATCATTTTCAACTTCTCCTTCTATTTCATATTGTATTGCAGGTATAGAAGCTGGAGCTTTTAAGAAATCTAAAAGACTAGGCTTTGAGCCTGCAGCATATATTAAAGCTTTTGCTTCATATTCTTTATCTGCGTCTACGATGACTTTATCTTTCAATAATCTAATTCTTTTCACCCTTTTACCTAGCATTATTTCATTGCCTAGCTTTTCAGATTCTTCAAATAACAATTCTTCGAATTTTATTCTATCCAGAATTAATGTTGTTTCTGAAGGAAAGCTAATTTCAAAGCTCTTTTTTCCATATTTAAAAATAGCAGAATTAACTTTGTTAACAGCGCTATTAAAAGCAGAATTTCCAATAAGCTTAGCTGCTTCATAACTTATAACACCAGTGCAATGTCTAGGAATTCCTATCCTTTTATCTTCTTCAAGTACTAAAACATGATTATTCCTTTTAGCGAGCTCGATTGAAGCATATAATCCTGTTGGACCAGCACCAACAACGATGAAATCATGCATATTATTATTAGATGTATCTTTGATAAATAATAAGAATGAAGCAAGTAATCGTTGTAAGAAGCGATTTAAAGATGGGAAAAGGTAAGCTTGCAGCACAAGTAGCGCATGCTTCTTTGAGTGCTTTTTTAGAATCATTGAAAAACAATAGCAAGAAAGTTGAGAAATGGTTAGAAGAAGGGCAAAAGAAGATAGTTTTGAAAGTAAATAGCCTTGAAGAATTGATGAATATTTACAAAAAAGCAAAAGAGAAAGGATTGATAGCTGTGATAATCGAAGATAAAGGATTAACTCAACTAGAGCCTGGAACGATTACTTGCTTGGGAATAGGTCCTGATGAAGATGATAAGATTGATGAAATAACTTCAAAGCTAAAATTGCTTTAAGGAATCAATCTATCAACGTCTCTAGGAAATAGCACTGCTTCTCTTATGTTTTTCTTTTCTGTGATCATCATTAACAATCTAGAAATTCCTAAACCAAAGCCAGCATGAGGTGGTGAAGAAACATCTAAAGCTTTTATGAAAATATCGAAGTTTTCAACATTCAAGTTATTCCTTTTAAGCTTTTCAATTAGCTTTTCACTTTCATTTATCCTCTCGCCACCTGAAGCGATTTCCAAATTAGCCAAATTCAAATCAAAAGACTTCGTTATTTTAGGATTTTTCTCATCTTCTTTGGTATAGAATGGCTTTAAATGAGTTGGCCAGTCAATTATGAAATAAAATCTTCTGCCTATTTTTTCGCTTAATATATTCAAAGCAGATTGAGTTATGTCGTCTCCCCACTTATATCCATGACTTTTCAACAATTCTATTGCTTCATCATATGTAATTCTTTGGAAATCATAGTTCAAATCTAAAGGCTTGCATTTGAGCTTCTCGAAATAATCATATGCTTCTTCATATGTCTTAGAAAGAGAATACTTCAAAAGATCTTCTAACAAATTCATTATGTCATTATAGCTATAGAAAGCACATTCTACATCGAAAGAAATGAATTCAGCTAAATGATAGTTAGTTCTTGATTTTTCAGCTCTATAATATTGAGCAATTTCGAAAACCTTCTCGAATACGCCTGCACAAATTTCCTTATATATTTGCGGACTTTGGGCTAAATATGCTTCTTGACCGAAATAATCTACCTTGAAAAGTTCTGCTCCTCCTTCTGTAGCAAATTTTATGATCTTAGGAGTGAATATTTCGACAAAATCATGCTTGTATAAATATTCTCGAATGTTTTTTACAAGAATTGTTTGTATTTTAAAAACATAAAAATACTCATCTCTTCTCAAAGACAAATATCTCGCATCCAAAATTTTAGGAAGCTCCGCTTCGACTTTTCCGCTCACATCAATAGGCAAAGGATGCTTTGCTTTTGCAAGAATTTCTATTTCACTCGGAATAACTTCATAGCCAAGCTTTGCAATTTGAGATTTGATCACTTTTCCTTTTACTTTTATGACGTCTTCGTGATGTATTCTCTTGAGTTTTTCAATGAAATTTTGATCATAGTTTTCTTTTTTTATTGTAATCTGAGTCTTTCCTGTCGAATCTCTTAGAATTATGAATGTTATTGGCTTTGTCTCTCTTATTTCATGCACCCAGCCATATAATTCACATTCTTCATTCTCTAATCTAGCTATGTCTTTTATGTAATGTTTTTTCATTTCATTCTAGAATTATTCTTACATTCGAGGATAATAAATTACTCAAAATTCTTTCGATGTTTAAAGCAATATTTCCTAATTTTTTCATTTCGCTTGCATTCAATCTTATAGCATATTCATGAGAACCATCAGGAGACCAAACCTCATTTATACTCATTACTTTTGCAGGATAGAAAAGCTGATTTATGAAGCGCTTATAATCATCACTTTTCTCAACAACTTTAACATTCTTCATTGTTTTATTGGAAAGAAGCTTCGATATTGCATTGAGGAAAGCAGGATTTAGATATTCATTTGAAGATAAAACAACTATTAAATGATTCTCAGATATCTCTTCAACAAGCTCTAGATTCACATTTTGAAGTTCTTTAAATTTCCCTTCAGATTCATATAAGTATTTAGCTATACTAACTTCGATAGGATTAACTATTGAATTTTTCACTTTATATTCACATTGTTCGCAAAATACACCGCTTAATGCACAAACCTTACAAATCCTTGCTTTCATGATATACAACTAATTATTGATGTAGATTCATTAAATATTTAAATGCTATTTTTTTACATTATTCTATTATGCCATTAGCTGATCCTGAAAAGATTCAATTGGCTCAAAGATACTTGCTATTCGTTAAAATATGTAGAGAATGCGGAGCAAGAAATTCAATAAAAGCAGTTAAATGCAGAAAATGCAGAAGAAAAAATCTAAGATTGAAGAGAAGAGAAATAGCTAAGAGGTAAATTTCATTATTTTGTTCTAAAATTTTATTTTAGGGCTGGTGGTCGAGCCTGGTTAAGATGCCTGCCTCACACGCAGGAGGACCCCGGTTCAAATCCGGGCCAGCCCATCATGCTTGGGCTGAAGTTTCCCATAAATACATGAAATAATTCTTTGCAAAGCCAGCTAAGCCAATATGATCAGACCAAAGCGCTGCTGGTTCTCCTTCTTCTGGCAATAAAAGCAATACTTCTTTCGAATCTGCTATCAATCCTCCTCCAAACATTTTTCCTGCTATTCTTACATTTGCTAAGCTTTTCAGACTTTCTACATATTCCTTTGATAGATCGTTGCTAACTATGATGTAAGCTTTAACATTCTTTAAGCTCAATGCTCCTACTATTGCAGAAATTGATATGAAGCTTTCTGAAATTTTGGGTATAGAAGCGAATATTTCAAGTTTGCATCTAGCTATCATGTCTTTTAGCTTAGCAATTATTTCATCTTTACCTTTTATTAGCCAAACATCAGATTTTTCTCTCAATCCTTTTTTCTCAAAGAAATAAGAAAGTTCAGAAAGAGCAATATCTATATTGTTTTTTATTTTCTCTTCAAGTTCTTTTCTCAATTTCTCAAAAGCTATCTTAGGATCTACTGCATGATATCTTGCTGGCCTTTTATCTTCAACTTTTATGAACCCTTTATTTTCTAAACTTGACAATACTTCATAGATTTTATTATAAGGAATTCTGGAAATCTTACTAAGCTCAATAGCACTCAAGCTTCCATATGATACTAAAGTTGAATATGCTTTAACTTCATAAGATGATAAGCCTAAATCTAGTAATGCCTTCTTAGCCTTATCTGACAACATCATAGAAATATAAAATTATTACATTTTATATTAATATAGTTTTGCTTATGCATAGTTGACAAAGATTTTCTTTTAATGTAAGATTTCAATTTCTTTATTAATATATTTACTAACCCTAAAGACTCTATGCCAAATATCTCCTGTCTTAAATACTTCTTCTTCTTTTTCTAAGTTTATTTCTGAATTACCTTCAAAACATTCATGCATGATCTTTGAGCCTATTTTTCCTTGAACCAAATTGAATTTGTGCTCATCTCCTTTCAAGCAAACTAATAAAAGCCATTCGTTATCGTTCTCTAATTCATCGAAACCAATTTTAGAACTTAAAGTTAGGAATATTCCTATTCTTCTAAGATCTGCAAAAAGAGCTTTGCATTTTCTACAATGATAAACATCTATTACTCCTTCAATGTTAGGGCCTGCAAATATGTTTATTGCACCATAATACTTTATAATATGCTTACAATTTTTATTGCTCATATATAGGAGTTAAATTCCTAACCAATAGTTCAATCTTAGCCCTTTTCCTTCTCATCTCTATCATTTGAGCCTCTTCCCACATCTTGTATATATTTGTCAAGCCCATTCTAGGATGCAAGCATTTAAATCTTTCATTTTTAGTTGATGATATTATCAATCCTTTTTTAATGAAAAGTTCGATGATTTCTTTAGCCCTTTTCTCATCTATGTTTAAGTTTTTAATTAGCGAATTAGCATCGAATTCTTTTTCCTTCAATATGAAAAAGTAAGCTTCGATCTCATCTTCTTTCAAATCCATTTCCTTAAGTATTCGCTTCATTTCATCTACGCTAAGACTCATATGAATACTTTATGTCTCAATTATAAAAAAGAAACTCACTTATTTACAGGTGAAATGGTGGAAAATCTTTTTAAAGCTATATATGAAGTTTGAATTGCATGGCTCAATTACTGCAAATTGAACCTAAGAAAAAGAAGAAGGAAGAAAAAGATTTGCATATATTGAGGCATACACAGAGCATATGTCCTGAATGCAATAGGCTCATCTCTGCAATCGTTTATGAAAAAGATGGGAAAGTATACATGACTAAAACATGTCCTGTTCATGGTGAAACTGAAGAATTATACTTCGGAGATTATGAAATGTATCAAAGATTCAGCACTTATTGGAAAGATGGGAAAGGAACGCTTGCACCAAATGTTCCATTAGAAAGATGTATGTGCCCTTATAACTGCGGTCTATGTAGCAATCATATAAGCCATACTGCTTTAGCTAATATAATCGTTACGAACAGATGCGACTTGACTTGCTGGTATTGCTTCTTCTACGTTAAAAAAGGATTGGAAGGAGCATATGTATATGAACCTAGCATTGAAGAGATCGTAGAAATGGTTAGAATGTTGAGAAGCGAAAGACCTGTGCCAGGAAATTCAGTCCAAATAACTGGAGGAGAACCTACTTTGAGAGAAGATCTTATTGATATAATTAGGGCAATAAAAGCTGAAGGAATTGATCACATACAACTAAATACAAATGGAATAAACATTGCATTAAGAGGGCCTGAATATGCAATTGCATTGAGAAAAGCAGGAGTCTCAAACTTATATCTTAGCTTCGATGGCGTAACTCCTAGAACAAATCCTAAGAACCATTGGGAAATACCTTATGTTCTAGATGCATGTAGAAAAGCTAATTTAGGAGTAGTATTAGTTCCGACAGTAATAAAGAGCGTAAACGATCATGAACTTGGATTAATAATAAGATTTGCACAAAGAAACATGGATATAGTTAGAGCTGTAAACTTCCAACCAGTATCTTTGACAGGAAGACTTACAAAGACTGAAAGAGAAAAATACAGAATAACAATTCCAGATTGTATTCATAGAATTGAAGAACAAACAAATGGCGAAATTACAGCAGATGACTGGTTCCCTGTTCCTTCATGCACACCTTTAAGCGATTTCATACAGTTCATTACAAGGAAGCCAAAATATGAGCTATCTATACACTTCGCATGCGGTGCAGGTACATATGTTTTCATTGATAAAGAAACCAATAAACTTGTACCTATAACTAGATTCGTAGACATAAAAGGATTAATAGAATTTTTAGATGAAGAAATCGATGAGATAAAGAGCGGAAAGCCAGGAGCTTTGAGCGTAGCTAAATTCTTATTCAAGTTTAATAGCTTCATAGATAAAAGCAAGGAGCCAAAAGGATTGAACTTCGGAAAATTGATAACTGATATAATAGTTTATAACAGCTATGAAGCAGTAGGTCAATTGCAACTCAAAAGCTTATTCTTAGGAATGATGCATTTCCAAGACAAATATAATCAAGATGAAGAAAGACTTCAAAGATGCGACATTCATTACTTAACTCCTGATCTTAGAATAATACCTTTCTGCTCATTCAACGTAATTCCAGAATTCTATAGAGATAGGATACAACAGAAATATGGAATACCTGTTCCAGAATGGGAGAAAAGTGTAGGTAGAAAGCTTGAAGATGGACTTTATAGAGGAACCTTGAGGAGAGGAAAGCATCATCCAAATTGTGGTTGTGATTTAGCAAAACAAAATGGTAAGGGAGATGCTAAAGCTGATCAATTACCAGGTTGTGCATGCTCAGTAATTCATAGCTCTAAGACAGGACAGGCTGCTATTATTCCTGAAAATAAGGCGAGCTGAAAAGTAAGCAAGTATAGCTTTTTTTAATTTTCTAATTTATTTTGTGATAAAAATAGGTAGGATTAAGAATAACGACGAGATTTTCCATTTAAACGTAGAAGATTTCAAAAGACATGCATGCATTTTTGGAATGACTGGAAGTGGAAAGTCAACAACGATGGCTATAATAGCTTATGAATTGATGAAAAACGATATTGCTTCATTGATAATCGATAGAACAGGAGAATTCAGGAATAAAATGATAAAGCTTAACTGTTCAAGGATTTATTATCCTGGTTACAATCTTAATCTTTCACCTTTCGATATTTGGGAAGAAGAAAATTTTGAAGAAAGAATACAAAAGTATCTTTGGCTTCTAGATGAGTTTTGCAAGATTACATGGAAAGAAAATTTGAGTCCATTGCAAAATAGATTGATATTTCAGGCTTTATATAGACTAGCAGAAAAAGGCAGCATAGATTTTACTTCATTGATAAATGAATGCAGGAGGATAGCTAAAGAGGAATTGAAACTTTGGATAGAAGCTGCTGAAGCAATAGCTTCGAGATTTGGATTGTTCTCGATAGGTAAGTTCAAAAAAGCCTTTACAAACACAAGTATTTCAATCATTGATAATATATTCGAAAAAGGAATTCATGTAGTAGATTTATCGAATTTGGAGTATGAAGCACCTAAAAACTTGTTCTCTTTAATAATTTCGAATTTAATCATGCTCAAGCTTAAAAGAGAAGGGTTCAGCAACGATATTAAAATAGCTTTCATGATAGATGAAGCCCATAACATTGCGGGTAAAGATATAAAATTCGGCTTGATTGAAAAAATAGCAATGGAGCTTAGGAAATATGGAATGAGCTTGATAATTGCTTCTCCAAATCCTTCTGAAATAAATCCTAGAATAATAGCTAATGCAGGATTGCTCATTGCTCATCAAATTTTAAGTTCAGATGAAATAGAAGTGATAAAAAAGCATGCTTATACTTCTAGCTATTATAGTGGATTTGAAGAAATCATATCGAATTTGAAAGTCGGAGAAGCATTCGTTAGAAGCATTAGCAAGCCAGAAGGAGAAATAATAAAAATAGGAATGGATGAACATTCATTCTTAATAGTATGAAATGAAGAGTGAAATAAATGAATTCAAGATCGAGGCTGAAAATGCTAAAGTAAAACAAGGAGAGCCAATAAAGCTTAATATTTCATGCTATCTAATAGGAGAAATAAGAGATTCTTTTATACCTGAAAATTGGGAATTAGCATATAAAGCAGGCGATAGAAGATTTATGCTAAGATATTTCATTAAAATTAAATTGATTAAAGGAATATTCTCAAAAAACATTCTAGAAGACAAAGTTATTAGGAAAGCTGTTTTCTTCTTTACTAGAAATCCTACGATTGAGAAAACTTATTGGGTTGAATTAGTTTTGGAAGATAAGCAACCTTATTTGATAAAAAATCTTGAAGAAATAAAAGAAAAGTTATTCAGTTTAAAGAAAACTTATGAAATAAATTCGAGCATGCTTAGAATAGGCAATAATAAAATAGGAGCAGAAATCAAGGTAAAGTGGGCTAATTATGCATTCATAAAATCTTCAACACTAAAATCTAAGAGTAATGTTATAGAAATTGAATGTTTAGAATGAAAAAAGTCGAAGCTACGTTTGGTAATGATTTCGCTATTGAAAGAGCTGAAGAAAGACTTAGCAAAGAAGGATTCAAATTTTATAGGAAACCACCGCTTAAGCTAGTTATTTATGTAAGAGATAAGGATGAAATTGAAAAGCTTCGCACGCTAATACATGAAAGTCATGGATATCTAGAACCAATACCTACATTGAGAGAAAAAATAACTGGCAAGATAATGGCATTCTTCTCTTTTATACTATACAGAGGTAAAAAGAAAGACTAGCTATTTTCTAGATCTTTTTCATCAGGTTCAACTTCTACGATGCTATTGCAATTGGTGCAAAATGGATATTCATTGAAATGCAAAACAGGATCTTTAACGAATACTCGAATTTCAGAATGGCAATACTTGCAACGCATGAATTATTTTATCAAATCCAATATTTAAAGTGTTCCCAACCTCTTCTTTCTATTTCAAATTTCTTTTCTTTACTTTTGAAATAAACTCCTTCTCTTTTTGTAGTGAATTTACCTATTCTTGTAAACCAAGCATTTCTTCTAAACAAGACCTGTTTTATGTAATATTCATATTGCGGTGGATATGTGAAAAGTAATTCATATTCTTCACCTCCATGATAAAGCGCAAATTCAAGCGGATCTATTCCCTTTGCTCTACAATAATCCAATACTTCCTCATCTATCGGTATTTTATTTACTTCGATGCCCATGTTATTTGCATCAGCTAGTAGGTGTAAAGAAATAGCTAAACCATCGCTTATATCCATGCATGAAACTACGAAATCAGAAATATACGTAGCTTCTTTTATTCTTCCTGGAGGTTTAAAAACACTTTGCAATGCTCTCTTTTTAAGATATTCTGGGACTTCCCATTTCTCGAAAAGTATTTTATAAGCTAAAGAAGTTAAACCGAATTTTCCTGAAACTCCTATTAAATGTTCTTCGCTCGAACCGCTTCTCAAAATAACTCTATGGCCTCTACCAAAAACAAATCCTGCTATCGATAATTCTTTAGAAGAAGACAAATCTCCACCTAGATATCTTGCACCATTTTCTTTTAAGGCATCGCATATTCCTTTGATAAGTTCTTGGAATTGCGATTCAGTCATATCATCAGGCAAAGAAATTGAAGCAAGCATGCCAATAGGCGTAGCTCCTTTACAGGCTATATCAGATAAATTGCAAATTACAGCCTTCCAACCGAAATTATAAAGTCCCATTCCTTCTAGATAATCTGTTGAATAATTAAGTACATCTGTATGGAAGAACATGTAGCTAAAAGGCCCTATTTCATAATAAATAGCATCATCATACAATGGTCTTTCTCTCCAATATTGTAAAACGAAATCATGAATTATATCGATAAGTTTTCTTTCTCCTAGTTCTTTAATTTTTTTCATTAGTTAAATATTTAACCAACAATAGATAAATTTATTTTAGCCCCAGTAGCATAGTCTGGTAATGCGCCTGCCTCGTAAGCAGGAGATCGTGGGTTCAAATCCCACCTGGGGCTTATTCATTCAATATTCTTTGCAACCATGGAATAGCTTCTAAAATGAAACTAGGTCCATGATGGGCTAGGAAATCATAAGGTCTAGGTGTTATGTAAAATCTCCTTTCTTTTATTGCTCTTAAATCCATTAGATTTCTTTTGCGAAACTTCTCTAAGAGGTCTTCTTCTCTTTCATCTCTAAACATTTTTGGCTCATAAATTATTACATCAGGATCTTCTTTTTTCAAAAAATCGAAATCTGGCATGAGCCATTCTTTAGGTATGTTTTGAAAAATATTCCTATGTCCTAGGAAGTTTATTGAATCAGTAATGTAGCTATATGCTCCAAAAGTTACAGGTATGTCGAAATCAATTTCTACATAAACGCTTTTCGATTTTCCGCTTTGCTTTATTGATTTAAGAGATTCAAATAGTTTTTTCTCTAAGTTTCTTGCTTCGTCGTAATAGCCTGCAACTATTCCTACTTCTGTACATGTTGAAATTATGCCTGCAATGTTTGTTGGTAAAGCTATTGCATAAACATTGAATAATTTAGATAACTTTTTTGCAAAGTCTCTTTGATATCCAGTAGTAGTGAATATTAGATCTGGCTTAAATGAAGAAAGTCTTTCAATATTGACGCTTGAATAGCTACCAAGTATAGGTTTTTTCCTTGCTTGTTCAGGTCTGACACAAAAAGCACTAACACCGATGATCTTATCTCCTAAGCCCATCACGAAAAGAGCTTCAGTTACTGCAGGACTGAAGCTTATTATTCTTTCACATTTATCAGGTAATTCTAGCTCAATTTCAAGAGATTCACAATAAACCTTCCTGCTCATGCTATAACAATGTTATATTTATATTTAAGTTGGTATAAGAGATGTTATCGAAAAATGGTTGATGTATTAACAATAGAACATTTACATGTCGAAGTTGAAGGAAAAGAAATATTAAAGGATATTAATCTAGAAGTGAAAAGCAATGAAATCCATGCAATAATGGGCCCAAATGGTGCAGGCAAGACTTCTCTAGCTCTAGCAATAATGGGTCATCCTAGATATAAAATAACTAAAGGAGATGTTAAAATAAATGGAGAAAGCATATTAGGCTTGACGACTGATAAAAGAGCACAGAAAGGCTTATTCATTTCTTTGCAATATCCAATAGGATTGCAAGGAATAACGCTTTTCACTTTGATCAAAGCTTCATTGACTGCTCTAAAATATGCTCCTAAGTCTCCAAATGAAAAACCTAACATACCTTTAGCTCAAATAAGGAAAGAATTGGAAATTAACTTGAAGAAAGTAGGTCTCGATGAAACTTTCATAAATAGATATGTAAATGAAGGATTCTCTGGAGGTGAAAAGAAGAAAAGTGAAATTGTACAAATGGCTATGATAAAGCCTAAGTTTGCAATACTAGATGAGACAGATTCAGGTTTAGATATTGATGGTATTAAAATCGTTTCCAATGCAATATTAGATATTAGCAGACGTGAAATAGGCTTGATATTGATAACTCATTATAACAGAATTCTGCAGTTCATTAAGCCAGATTATGTTCATGTATTAATAGATGGAAGGATTGTTGAAACAGGAGGCCATGAGCTTGCAGATTTGCTCGAACAAAAAGGCTATGACTGGTTTAAGAAAGAGGTATAACAGCGTTATGTTTATATTCATTGTAGATCAAGAAGTATTGGTATGACAAAAGTTGAACTAAGCTTTGATTATAGCAAATATAATTTCAGAGATTATGTAGAATATGAAGTAAAGTTTCCTAAAGGATTAACCGAAGAAATTGTCAGAGAAATTTCTAGAATTAAAGATGAACCTACTTGGATGGAAGAATTCAGAGTTAAGGCTTATAGGATATTCATGGAGAAGCCAATGCCAACATGGGGTGTAGATTTATCTACTATTAACTTCGATGAATTTTGCTACTATGCAAGACCGACGAGCAAGAAAGGGAGGAGTTGGGAAGAGGTACCTGAATATATAAAGAGAACATTTGAAGCTTTAGGAATACCTGAAGCAGAAAGGAAATTCTTAGCAGGAGTAGGAGCACAGTATGAATCTGAAGTAGTTTATCATAACATAAGGAAAGAACTCGAGAAACTAGGGGTCATATTTTTAGATACCGATACTGCTTTGAAGGAATATCCTGAGATTTTCAAGAAATATTTTGGAACAGTCGTTCCTCCAAACGATAATAAGTTCGCAGCGTTGAATTCTGCAGTATGGAGTGGAGGTTCATTCATTTATGTTCCTGAAGGGGTTAAAGTAGATTTACCCTTGCAAGCATACTTCAGAATAAATGCCCAAAATATGGGGCAATTTGAAAGGACATTGATAATTGCGGAACCATACAGCGAGGTTCATTATATTGAGGGGTGTACTGCGCCTATTTACGCTTCGAATTCTTTACATTCAGCAGTAGTAGAGATAATTGCAAAGAAAGGTGCAAAGGTAAGATATACAACTATACAGAACTGGTCTATAGATGTTTATAATCTCGTAACTAAAAGAGCACATGCTTATGAAGAAGCTACAGTTGAATGGGTAGATGCAAACATTGGAAGCAAGGCTACAATGAAATATCCTTCAGTTTATTTACTAGGCAAGTATGCAAGAGGAGAAGTATTATCCGTAGCCTTCGCTGGTAGAGGACAACATCAAGATACTGGAGCTAAGATGTTCCATCTTGCACCTTATACTTCTTCAAGAATAACTGCAAAATCTGTTTCAAAAGATGGAGGAAGGACAACTTATAGAGGATTGGTTCATGTAGCAAAAGGAGCAAGAGGAGTAAAATCTAGCGTAAGATGTGATGCTTTATTGCTCGACGAGAAATCCAAGACAGATACATATCCTTATAATGAAATACTTGAAGACGATGCAACAGTGACACATGAAGCAACAGTAGGAAAGATAAGCGATGATCAGCTATTCTATTTGATGTCGAGAGGAATTTCTGAAACAGAAGCATTGAATATGATAGTTCTAGGTTTCTTTGAACCTTTCATTAAGGAATTACCTATGGAATATGCAGTAGAAATGAACAGACTTTTAAGATTGGAAATGACTGGTGCAGTAGGTTAATATTTTTTATGAGTCTGAATTTAGATTCTAATATAATAAAGGAGATAAGCTACTATACTAGTGAGCCTTCTTGGATATCTGAACAAAGATATAGAGCATGGGAATTATTCAACAAGCTACCTATTGAAATATCTCCATTATATGTCAAACATCATGACGTATCTAAAGTGAATTTCAGCGAACCTCAATTCTTTATAAAAAGCGAAATTAAGCGATTGAGCGAAATAGATGAATTGCTTTCTCAAATAAGCTCTATGCCATATGTTTGCTTAAAAGATGGACAAATATACAGAATAAACATTCCTGAGCCATTAAAAGAAAAAGGATTGGTAATATATAGCATTCAAGATTTGTTGAAGGATGAAGAAAATGCTAAAAAGTTATTCAGCATGAAGAATTTAAGATCTGAAGAAGATAAGTTCATAGCCTTCAATGATGCATTATTCAGCTCAGGCTTTTACATAAATATACCTAGCGGTTTAATATTAAAGTTACCTTTAAGAATAATAAACTTCCAAAGTGAAGAAGGAAAATTAAGCGTAGTCAAGAATTTCATAAACGTCGGTGAAGATACTAGATTAACAATTCTTGAAGAAAACTATTCGTTAAAAGAAGATTCAAAACAGTCATTATATAGCGTTAATTTGAATTTGCATTTGAATGAAGCGTCAGAAGTAGAATATATTTTAATAAACGATTTCAATAAACAAACAAACTATTTCATAAATCGAAGAGCTTCTTGCAATAAAGATTCTAGGATCACATGGGTTATACTCAATTTCGGAAGTTTAACTACGAGAGCTAAGACTGATAATGCTATGAATCAACAAGGAGTCATATCTAATATGAATGAAATAATTGTTGGAGATTCAGATCAAGTTTTCGACTTGACTACTTATTTATCTCATAATGCACCTTTCACAAAAGGAGTTTCTATGACGAAAGGAGTTTTGAAAGATCAAGCTAGAGCATTGTTGAAAGGAATGATATTGATTCAAGAAAACGCAAAGAATGCAGATGCATATTTAGCTGAGCATGCGATGATATTGAATAGAGGAGCAAGAGCAGATTCTATTCCTGGATTAGAAATAAAGAATAATGAAGTTAGGGCAACACATTCTGCAAGCGTTGCACAAGTAGATGAAGAACAAATATTTTATCTCATGGCTAGAGGTCTTAGCGAACAAGAAGCTAAAAAGTTATTGACAATAGCATTCTTCCAACCTTTAATCGATCAAATACCTGCAGAATTGATAAAAGAAGAAATAGCAAATCTAATAGAGAATAAATTAGAAAATAGGAGAAGAAGCTTAAAAGAGAAGTTCATAATAACAGAGGAATTAAAAGAAATAAAGACTATTTCTCCAGAGAAATTATTCGAAACACATTACAAATATAGAAAATAATGTGGATTAAGCTTTGCAAGATAAGCGATTTGAAAGAAGACGAAATAAAAGGATTTGATGTAAATAATCTCCATTTGATAGCTATAAAAAAAGGTTCAGAAATTCATGTTTTAGATGGAATTTGTACACATGAATATTATGATTTAGCTAATGCTTTCATACTTGAAGATAGAATAATATGTCCTTTGCACTTATCTCAATTCGAAATAAGCACAGGTAAAGTTGTTAATCCTCCTGCAGAAAAGTCTTTAAAGAAATATAAAACAAAGATAGAAGAAGGATTCTTGTTCGTAGAGATATAAATATAAGTTTGACTCTTTTTAAGACATGAGCGAATATTATTATGAATTGATTCTAGATCATTGGAGATATCCTAGAAATAAAGGAAAAATGGATAATCCTGATGCTTATGCTTTCGATTCAAATCCTTTATGCGGTGATGAAGTAGAATATGCAATAAAATTTGATGAGGAAAAGAAAAAGATCGTGGATATAAAATTCAATGGAAGAGGATGTGCTTTAAGTCAAGCAAGTGCATCAATATTAAGCGAGCTAGTTAAAGGTAAGACGATTGAAGAAATTAAGAACATGACTAAAGAAGATTTGCTAAGAGAGCTTGGAAATCCCAATTTAGGACCAACAAGAATAAAATGTGCATTGCTCTCTCTTAAAACTTTGAAGCTTGCAATTTATTCTTATTTAGGAAAAAAATTGCAAGAAGAAATTTACTGATATTTAAACAAACTGCTTTAAAACTTCTTAATAAAGTTTAAAAATACTTTGGAATCCATATTAATTTGAGCAGGGGTTCCCTAGCCTGGTCAAAGGGGCGGGGCTTAGGATGCTTTGCATAGGAAACCCCGTGGCTTAGGCCTTCGTGGGTTCAAATCCCACCCCCTGCATTAATCGCATTATTAACAGGAATTACTGAAAAGCTTAAATTTATTATTTTGTAAGAAATTTTGATTTTTCATGTGCAGAATATGCGCAGCTGTATTTCAATCTGATAATGTTGCTCCTATTTTGAGGATTGCTCTTAAAAGACTTGAATATGGAGGTTATGATTCTGCAGGCATCGCTACTTTATATGGAGGAAAAATTTTTGTGAAGAAGGATAAAGGTAAAATTGATGAAATTCATCAAGCTTTGAATTTCGATGATTTGCCTGGAAATATTGGTATAGCTCATACAAGATGGGCAACACATGGAGGGCCTAGCAAGATTAATGCACATCCTCATTTAGATTGCTTTGGAGAAATAGCTGTTGTTCACAATGGAATAATAGAGAACTTCCTTGAATTAAAGCAAGAACTTGAGAATTTAAAGCATGTTTTCATATCTAAAACTGATACTGAAGTAATTCCACATTTGATTGAGGAATATTACAAGAAGACTAGGAATTTTAGAGAAGCATGCTTTCAAGCAATAAGAAGACTTCAAGGAACTTATGCAATTGCAATATTATCTAGACATGATAAAGATACCATAGTTGTTGCTAGAAAAGGTTCTCCTTTATTATTAGGAATAGGAAATGGATTTAATTTCGCTTCTTCAGATGCAATAGCCTTTATAGATAAAACTAAGAGATGCATACCTTTAGAGGATGGAGATATAGCATTCATAAAAGCAGATAGTTTTGAAATTTATAGAATCGAAGATGCTACTCCAGTTAAAAGGAGAGAAATAACGATTGATTGGGATATAGAGATGGCTAGCAAAGAAGGATATGAACATTTCATGCTAAAAGAAATAATGGAGCAACCTTATTCAATGAGACTTTCTCTTTCTGCACAAAAGCAATATATTGATCTAGTATCTGAATTCATGGAAAAATCGACTAAGAACTTCTTAGTAGCTGCAGGTACTTCCTATAATTCATGCGTTGCAGGTTCTTACATTTATTCGAAATTAGCCAATCTTGCTACAATACCTGTTATAGCTTCTGAATTCATTGAACAATATGGAAATGCTATCGATGTAAATACAACGATATTATTTGTTTCGCAGTCAGGTGAGACTGCAGATGTAATTGCAGCAGTAGATTATGCGAGAAAGAAAGCATGCACTGTTCTTGGAATATGTAATGTAATAGGTTCAACACTTACTAGAATGGTTAGAGCATATGTTCATCAGCAATCAGGTCCTGAAATAGGAGTTGCTGCTACCAAAACTTATACCTCACAACTAATAATTCATTTACTCTTGGGAATAAGCTTAGCAAAGAAAAGAGGTAAAATAAGTCAAAGTGAAATGGATGAGCTTAAAGAAGCGATTGCAGAATTGCCTAATTTGGCATATCAAATTTTAATCGAAAAACAGAAAGAAATGAGAAACATTGCGAAAATTTTAGCAAGTAAAAAACATGTATTCTTCCTAGCAAGAGGTATAAATTATGCAACTGCATTGGAAGGAAGATTAAAGTTATTAGAAATAGCTTACATACCTTCAACAGCATATCCTGCAGGAGAATCAAAGCATGGGCCAATAAGCTTAATTGAAGAAGGAGTTCCAGTAATATTCATTGCTCCTAATGATGAAACTAGGAAGCTTATAATAGGTAACATAATGGAGATGAAAGCGAGGAATGCTACGATAATAACTCTTGGTGAAGAAGAAGATAAGGAACTAATTCAGATGAGCGATTATTATGTAGCCATGCCTAGAATGCAGGCAATTTTAACTCCTATTCTTTATATCTTGCCTTTGCAACTCTTGGCTTATTATACTTCAGTGGAAAAAGGTCTAGATCCAGATAAACCAAGAAATCTCGCAAAATCGGTGACGGTATTATGAAAGACAGTAAGTATAAATAGGAATAAGTTTATATAGCCGTGAAGTATTAAGAAAAAGAAAATGCTGACTTTTCAAGATCTTTATCTTACATATAAAAATTTAATTAGAAAAAAATTATGGTTTAAATTAGATAATTTAGATAAAGCATTTTTCTTATCATGTCTTAAGCTTAGCAAAATCAAAAAAATATTTAATAAAGAAATAATTTATACATTGAAAAACATAATTAAAAAAGTAAATGAATTTAAAAATAAAATAATAAAAAAAGGAAAAGAAGTTGCAATGAATGCAATGAATGGAAATGTAGCAAAAGAAATAAAGAAATTAAAAAATTGGCTTTTAGATCCTAATTATCAATTTTGGCTAGGTTTAGCATTATCATGATATATTAAATGATTAAATAATATAATATTAATTAGATTTTTAATCATATAATTTCTAATGGAGAATAAGTTAAAGCTTGATTATGTTTTGCCTAGATTAAAAAGATTATTTGAAAAATTTGAAAATATTGAGACAGCTATATTGTTTGGATCTATAGCAAGAAATAAGTTTAGCATTCATGATGTAGATATAGCTCTAAAACTAAAAAATAAAGATTTATTAGAGTTGGGATATATCATAACTCGGATCGCAAAAACGCTACATATTAGCGAAGATTATGTAGATATCCTTCTTTTAAACCAAACAAATCCAATAATGCTGTCTAAAATACTCAAAGATGGTATCATAATCAAAATGCAACCACACATTATTGAGCAACTATCTCAAAAAGCACAAGAAGCTCCAGATGCCATATTAGAACTTAGGCATTGGTCAACCTTTGATCCAAAATTAGATAAAGCTATCATTGCATCAAGAATTGAAGAAATCGTAAAGAATACGCAGTTCATCAAAGACGAAATATTATCAAAGAAAATTGAAGAGTTAGATTACAAAGATACGCTAGCTTTAGAAAGAGCAATGCACAGAATTATAGAAGCCATGCTCGATATATGCAGACATTTAGTCTCGGTATATTCGCTTGGATTTGTTGAAAGTTATGGCGAATATCCTCAAAGACTAGCAAAGGCAAATAAAATGCCAAAGAGCTTGGCAAAAAACTTAACGAAGCTTGCAAGTTTAAGAAACATACATCGATATTTAGAAATTGAAAAAGAAATCTTGTATCAAACAGCTAAAGAAATGATTGAAAAAACAGTAAGCGAGTTCATTGAATGGGCCAAATCCATAAATTCAACCTGATCTTTTGAAAAAAACCATTGTTAACTCATATTAGGAAATGATAGAAAATTAATGATATAAAATGGAAAAAGAGTTAAACAATATAATTGAGAATTTCTTTTTATCTATTATACTTTTCTTGGGAGTATATATAATTTTATACATAATAATGCCTTTTAATCTAATACTTCATTTCATTACAGCAATATCTATATTTTTGATATCATTATTCTTAATATTTTTTAATATTAAATCTAAAATTAAATATTATATTATATTGCTAACAATTGCTGCATTACTTCTTACGGAGGAATTATTTTTTGTCTCAGTATATGTGAATTTTGGATTTATATTTAATGCAATACTATTATTTTCATTGCCAATATTTTCATATACTTCTATGAATGATCTAAGATTCAGAATAGCTCTTGAAGCTCTTGCAATTGCGTTGATAAGCAGGACAATACTTGCACCATTTCCTTTAGGATTGCTCAATTTCTATTCTTACATGCCTGCAATTTATGGCTTCATGATAATAGCTATCTTGCTATATTTACATTTCAGGAAGTTGAAAAATGAAGACATAAGGCTATATAAAGGCATTGGAAAAATACCTGAGCAAGTAGTGATGGGCTTATCGGTAGGAGCAAGCTTAGGTTTCATAGAGCATTACATTCTCGATTTAAGACTTAACGTTAATTTTGATTTGCTAAGTTATGCAGGTTATGTTCTTTTCGTAATGACCTTGGTAGGAATTGTTGAAGAAGTAGTCTTCAGAGGCTTGTTGCAAACAAGCTTGGAAAAAATACTCAATAAATGGCATGCAATATTCATAACTTCATTGATATTCGGTATGATGCACATTGGATGGATGAATCCTCTTGAAATAATATTCGCTTACAGCGCAGGAGTTTTGTTCGGAATTCTAGCTTATTATTACGATAGCTTAATAGGACCTATTTCTGCACACATAATAGGTAACGTAGTTCTATTTTTGATTCCTTTTGCGAATGTATAAAGGGAAAAAGATCGCTGTATTAATACCTGCGCTTAATGAAGAGAAAACAATAGCTAAAGTAATAATATTAGCAAAAGAATATGCAGATTCGATAATTGTTTGTGATGACGGCTCTAGCGATATGACTGGAATAATTGCAAAAGAGCTTGGAGCAAAGATTATAAGGCATGATTTAAACATGGGAAAAGGAGCAAGTTTAAGAGATTTAATAAACGCTGTAGAAGATGCAGATATAGTTGTTACGATCGATGCTGACATGCAACATGATCCTAGAAATATTCCTATGCTCATCGATACGCTGCTTGAATATGATGCTGACATAGTTATAGCTTCTAGATTTCTAGATGAAAGATATGCAAAGTTACCAGGATATAGAATGATAGGAAATAAAATTTTGAATTTCGTAATGGGTAAAGCAGTGAGCGATTCACAAAGCGGATTCAGAGCGATGAAGCTAAAAGTAGCGAAAGATATAGTTCCTTCTGAAATGGGATTCGGTGCAGAATCTGAGATGATTTTCAAAGCAATAGATAAAGGATATAAGATTATTGAAATTCCAGCTTACATAAGATATGATGTAGACAATCCTTCAAAGAAAAATCCAATATATCATGGCTTAGATATCCTAGCAAGCATTTTGAAATTCTACGTTATTAGACATCCATTGCTAACCTTCGGAATTCCTGCTTTCATATTTGGAGTGATAGCTTTAATTTCAGGATTTTTAGCTATTGAATTTTATAATAGAACTAGAATATTGAGCACAAACTTATTGATAATTAGCGGTATTTCATTATTGCTCTTCGCTATACTAGCTACGAGTGCAGTATTGCTATTCATATTGATAACTGTGGTTAGAGAGAAGAAATGAAAGAAATTTGCCTCGTTTCTCAATATTGGTATCCAGATATAAATGGCGATGTGACTAGATTGAATAATGTCATTGAATCGTTGAGAAAATTCGGATTCAAGATAACTTTGATAACTACGATACCTCATTATCCAAAAGGAGATAAGAAAGGATACAAAAATAGATTGTTCAAAATTGAGAATGGAGAAATTAGAATAATAAGAGTTTTCATGCCAAGCATAGAACATAAAGGATTTTCTAAAAGGCTTATCTTATATCTCTTTTTTAGCTTCCTAGCAACTTTTCCTATATTAATTTATGGAAAGAAATATGTTTGGATATTCAGCCAAAGAGTATTCACAACATTCTCTGCAATACCTGCGAAATTTCTTCATAGAACAAAGATTTTTTCAGACATAACAGACATATGGCCCGAAGCATTAGTCAATACTGGATATGCTAAAAATCATGGAATAGTTTTCAAAATCGGTCGCTTCATTGCTAAAGTATCATATAGAATAAGCGATTGCATAACTACTTTGACTCCTCGAATGAAAGAGATCTTCGTAAAAGAATACGGTGTAAGCATGAATAAAGTATTCATACTGCCTAACGTAGCTAAAAGACTTCCTTTAAAAGAGAAAAAAGGAATTAGCAAAAAGATACTTTTCTATGGTAACTTAGGAAGTAACTATGATTTCAAATCAATACTTGAATTGGCAAAATTTATGAAAGAATTCAAGTTCATAATAAAAGGAACAGGTGAAGTGCTTGAAAGCGTAAAGAATGAAATTTTAAAAAACAAGATAGAAAATGTTGAATTGATAACAGATTATTTAGATGAAGAAGAGCTTGCTGAATTAATAAGCGAAGCAGATGCATTCATACTTGCTCTTAAAAAACAAGTTTTCAAAGATGTATCTTTCCCAATAAAGTTTGTTGAATATGTTTGTAATGGAAAACCTATAATATATATAGGAGATGAAGATCATGTCTATGAGCTTGTAAATAAATATAAGCTGGGAATTGCTTTAAAAAGAGAAGAAATGCTTAAAGCTATTGATAGCTTAGAAATGATAATTAAATATGAGCAAAATGGAAAAAATGAACTTGCAGAGAAATATTTCGATAAAAAAAATCTAGACAGATACATTAATCAATTCATTAATTCATATATTAGATAAATGGAAAATATTTTAAATAAAATTGATACAAAGATAAAAAACTTTATAATTAAATTAGAAGGCAAAAGATTGTTATATATTTTGATTTTATTTTTATCTTTATTTACTATATTAGCATTTTTAAGAGTTTACTCATATTTATCAGAATCCAGATTCTTCTTTTTCATTAATTTTGTAGGTTTATTATTAGGTGCTCTAACTGCATTATTCTTTAAGCCTGCAAGCTATGATTTTAAAGAAAATAAAAATGATAATTTTAAATTATTAACAAGCTTATTTTTTATTATTTTAATTTTACTAATAATTATTGCACTAAATAACATTTACTATAGATCAATTTATTATTATTTATTATATCCTTTTTCAATTGCATTGATAGCATATCAAATTTATGATATGAAACTAAACAGATTAAAGATCTCAGTTATCCTCTTGGAAATATCTTCTTTAATGTATTTTCAAAAATTAACACCGTTTTTCATCAACGATCAATTACCAGAATGGGATACCTTTTTCCACTATACAGTAATGAATGAGATAATAAACAATGGTGTTATTTTAAATGATCTATGGAAAAACTTCCCATTGTTTCATATACTAGGCGCAATGACTAATTTAATTGTTTTCAATGGAGACTCAATTTATTATATAATTATATTAAATATTGCAATAGTTTTATATCCAGTTATAGGATTTTTGATAATTAATAAATTTTTTGAAAATAAAAAATTTGCTCTTTTAGCTTCTTTGCTCATCATGAGCCAAACTTGGCTATTGTTTTCGCACACGACACCACATCCTTTTGCATTCTTGCTAATGCTAATTTCTTTGCTAATGATACCTTATATAATTTTCGATAAGATTCAATTCAAAGCAAGATTTGCGATTTTGATATTCTCAAGTTTTGCAGCTTTGATGTTCCATGCTTCAGGAGGATTAGAAACAGCTTATGCATTTTTAGCAATATTTTTCGTTGTTTTATTTACAAGGAAGCATTTTTATTTATTTGCTTTGTTATATGCGATCATCTTGATATCTTATATCGCATATTATACAGGCCCGCTTTTCAACGTATTCGTAAAGAGCTTAACTTTGCCTGGAAGACCTTTGTCTAGCGAAAATCCATCAACTGGAGGATTGGCTTATGAAGGTTTGTTTTATTATTTGCTTTCTCATATCTGGTATCCAATTTTAGCTTATTTCGCTTCGCTAGCTCTTTCTTATTCACTGCTCACTAAAAAAATTAATCTTAAGAACATGCTTCCTTTCGTAATACCTATTGCTCTTGCAATACATCCAGTATTCGCTTTATTAACGAGTAGGCTAATTGAGCAAATTGTAGGCACAGCTGTATTAACACTCATGATGGCTTTAATTTCTGCACCAGCTTTCCATTTCTTTAACAAAAGAAAATTTTTCGCAATATTGCTAATTCTATTGATGTTATCTTCTTTTTCTTCTATATTGATAACAGATGACAATCCTTATTTCGGAAGATTTGGAGGATATTATCAAGGCTTGCTATTTGCACCTAAATCTGCACTAGTTATGCAAGATTACTTAGTTAATATACCTTTTAAAGATCCAATAGTAGGAACACACTACACTTTAGCGAGGACTTATTATGATTATACTTTTTTAGAAACTAACAAGTATTTTTTGAATGCAACAGATATTGCAAGAAGCGATAACTGGAACGCTAATAGCTGGAAGGGATTCATAGTAGTTGGATATTTTGAAGTATTAAGAAATGGTAAATATGAGCTACAGAGCAAAGAACCTTTCATATCATATAACGAGATGAAAGAGCAATTGAATATAGTTTATTCTGATGGAGAAAATTTCATATTTTATAATTAACAATCTACAATGAGCAACCTTAAAATATTGCTTGTTTGCGAACAACCTTTGCCTTCTAAAAAAAGAGCTGGAAGACCGAATTATAGCGTTAAATATCTTTCAGAATTAGGAAATGACATAACAGTTATTTGTCCTAAATCAGATTTGCAAGAAGATAACCTTGCTAATTATGAATATATAAATTTGGAATTTAAACAATTCAACATTTTTTCAAGGATAAAAATAATGAGAGAAATGAGAATGAAAATAAAAGAACTATGTAGAAAAGAAAAATTTGATATAATTAGAACTATTAATATCCTACCAACTTACGCAGCGATATCAAATAAAAAAGAAATAAAAATACCTATTTATGCAGAGCTAACTGACTTTATTAGTGATCTTTATATTCAATTCAATATGCCTCTTAAAAATTTAATAGTTCCTTTTTTAAAAAGAATAGAAAAGAAAATAGCTAGAAATGTTGATTATGCAAATGTTGAGACCGAACTAGGTAGAGAATTTTGGAACGAATACGGTCTTGATAAAGAAAGAATTGTAGTAATACCTAATGGTGTTGACACAGAACATTTCAATCCTTACAAAACTAATCCCGATGTAATAAAAAGTAAATTGGAACTAAAGGATGAAGTGATTTTTTACCACGGTGATATGGGGCCTTATGATGGTGTTCATTTATTGATAAAAGCTTTGAATAAGCTAAAAGAAAAACCTTCTTTATTGATTGTGGGAGAAGGCAAAGAATCTTATATGAATTATCTAAGGACATTAATAAATGAAAACGAATTAACTAACAAAGTTTATCTAACAGGATGGATAGAATATGAAGTATTGCCGAATTACATAGCAACAGCATCTTTATGTGCATTGCCTCTATTGCCAATAACGAAGGTTAATAAAGCCATTCTTCATACAAAAATAAGAGAATATTTAAGTATGTGCAAACCGTTTATAGTTACGAAAACTGAAGGTATTTCAAAATCTTTAGGCAATGCGGCGATGTATTTTAGAGATCCTTCAAATGTAGATGTAATTGCTGAAGACTTAGATTTTGCTTTAAAAGAAGTTAAAAATAAAGACTTTAGCTTTCTGCGTAACATTGCTAAAAAATTGGATTGGAAAAATATAATTTATCAGGATTTCAAAGTTATGGAAGCAATAGTTGAAGGTAATGCTAAAGATCTAAGAGAGTTCGATTTGAAACTGAATTGATAATTTTAAGATTGATTGGCGAATTTGGAAGTGAAATCACAGGTCCTTCAAAACAGGCGTATCTTTTAACAAAAGGTTTGGAAAAGAAAGGAATAGGCTCAATAATATTAACCTTTAAAAAAGGATTAGTAAATTTAAAGAAAAGTAAGATAATCGAATATAAACCGTTTTTTAGCACAGGCCATTACAAGCTATCTTTGAAGATGCTATTTGATTCTTTAAAAAAAGATTGCAACATAATTCATGTTCATGGCTATAGGAATTTCCAGACAGATGCTGGAGCTATATCCTCTTTCCTTAGAAAAGTACCTTTAATAATTACAACGCATGGAACTGTTAGAGGTTATGAATTCTTGAATTTAGATTTGAAATCAAGATTACCAAATATTATCTATGATGCAATAACAGTGAAATTTTCTTTAAGGGTGGCAAAGAAAATTGTTGCTACGTCAAAAAGTGAAGCAAAAGAGTTAATTAGTTTTGGAATTCCAGAAAATAAAATAAAAATAATTCCAAACGGTATAGAATTTCCAAATATTAATATAAAAAAAGAAAATAAAGAAACAATAAATTTACTTACTGTAAGTAGATTAACTTATAAAAACAATTTAGAAATGGCAATCAAAGCTTTTTATGAAGCTTATAAAAGAAATAATAAGCTTCGTTATATAATAGTTGGAGATGTGATTCCTAGCAGATATGGAAAAGAAGAAAAAGGGTATAAAGAAAAGCTAATTAAATTATGCAAAGACTTAGGTTTACAAGATAAAGTAATCTTTAAAGGATGGCTAAGCGGTGAAGAACTATGGAAAGTTTATTGTGATTCAGATCTATTTATATGGAGCTCAAGATATGATAACTTTGCGCATGCATTAGTTGAAGCGGCATATTTCAAATTACCAATTATAAGTACACCAGTTGGTATAGCTGAGGAGCTTATAGGAAAAGAAGGAGGCTTCATTGTAAACCATGAAAATTACAAAGAAATGAGCGAAAGAATAATTGAGATCGTAGAAAATCCTAAATTAATGAAAGAAATGGGCGAACACAATCATAAGCAATCTTTAAATTATAGCTATGAAAGAATGGTAGAAGAATATTACAAATTATATGAAGAAGTAGCGCAATGTGCGGAATCTGTGGGATAATAGGGGAACCTGTAAGTACATTTTGAAATTAATGTGCAATAGCTTAATTCATCGAGGCCCTAACAGCGAAGGGTATCATATCGATGATAAAGTTGGCCTAGGTGTTCGAAGATTAAGTATAATTGATTTGAAAACTGGAGACCAGCCCATTCATAATGAAGATGAAACAGTTTGGGTCGTTTTCAATGGTGAAATCTATAATTTCGTTGAATTGAGAAACGAGTTGAAATTAAGGCATAAATTCTATACAAATACAGATACAGAGGTATTGGTTCATTTATGGGAAGAAGAAAAGGAGAAAATGTTAGAAAAAATAACAGGCATGTTCGCTTTTGCAATATATGATTCAAAGGAAAAGACAGTTTTCATAGCGAGAGATAGATTTGGAGAGAAGCCTTTGTATTATACTTTTGTTAATGGTAACTTCATATTTGCCTCTGAGCTAAGAGCAATTATCAATTGCATTGAAAAGCCTGAAATTAATCCTAATGCAATAGCAAGTTATCTAGCTTTCTTTTACAATCATTTAGAAGAAAGTTTTATAAAAAAAGTCTATAGATTAAAACCTGCAAGTTACATTTTATATTCTTTAAAAGATAAAAAAGCTATTTTCAATTCTTATTGGGATTTGAACTTTGAGGAAAATGATGAAGTAGATTTGGATACCGCATTAAAAGTTCTAGATGCAAACTTAAAAAGTATAGTTAAGAAAACTTTAATAAGCGATGTTCCTTTAGGAGTTTTGCTAAGTGGAGGTGTTGATTCAAGCGTTATAGCTAAGGTTGCTTCAGAATATTCAAAGCTTAAAACAATGCACGTTACAAGTGGTGAAGAAGAAGAAGAAGAAGTAAAATTTGCTGAAGAAGTTGCGAACTTGATAAAAAGTGATCATAAAACAATATACGTAAAAACAGATTTCATGAAAGATTTTGATCAAATAACTTTAGCAATAGATGAACCTGTAGCTGATCCTTCAATTGTTCCAACGTTTTATATATGCAGAGAAATAAAAAAGGAAGTAACAGTTGCTTTAACAGGAGAAGGGGGAGATGAAATGTTCTGTGGATATCCTTGGATAAATATAAATGACTTGCTTAGCAAATGGTTTAGCTTGCCTAAATTCATGAGGAATATGATAATTTCTTTAGGAAGTAATTTAGGCGAAAATTTAGCAGGGATATTTCAAGATTTGAAGCGATATGAAGATCTTAGATACTATTCATTGGATAATGCAAATAAAAGATTGCTGAGACTTTCTCATTTCAGCAAAGAAGAATTGAAAAGCATAATCAAAAACAACTTCGAAGATCCTTTTCAAGAATATGAAAAAATACTTAGAAAAGGAGATGAGCATAAGAGTGCTGCTTACGTTACAATAAAGAAAGTATTGCCCAATGATTTCTTGCATAAGGATGATAGAATTAGCATGAAAAACTCATTAGAGCTAAGAGCACCATTTTTAAATCATGTTCTGATGCAAGAAGTATTTAGTTTTCAAAATAATATGAAGATAAATCATGGAATGGATAAATATTTACTAAAAATGTATGCTATCAAATATTTAAAAATACCAAAGCATATAATTCTAAGGAAGAAAGTTGGATTTAGCATATCTTTGAAAAAATATCATAAAGATTTTATAAACAAAATAGATGAATTAAGTTATTTATTGAAAGAAATGAACTTGAATTATAATGAGATAAAGAAATATTATGAATATTATCCTTCTTATGAATATACAAATAGATTGTTTTCCATTGATTTGCTATTAAATTGGTATAAGTTAACCTTTGCAAACTAAAGTAGCATTCATTGGGCGGAGCTTTTCCCAAAGAAGGCAAAGTTATTTATTGAATGAACTAGCCAAATATTATCTAGTGTATGCACTTGTTCCAAATTGGAGTGAGAAATTGAAATACAAAGGAACACCTAAAGAAATACTGATTAACGAAAAAGAGGTGAAATTTAACGTCATATGGCATAAGGTAATATTTAGCGATAAATCTTTGATACAATTTTATCCTTCAGTCTTATTTAGTCTTTCAAAAATAAAACCTAGTGTAGTGGTGCTTAATCTTTATCATTCATTAATGGGCATATTAGTTGGGTTATATTGCAAAATTACAAGAAAACCGTTCATAGTAATTTCTGCATTAAATCCTACAATCAGATATAATAGAGTTGAGAGATTCATACTTAGATTTTTATACTTAATTCCAAACTTTGTAGTAGTACTAACTAATAAAATGAAAATAAAATTAATTGAAGAGTTGAAAGTGAATGAAAATAAGATCTTTATAATTCCTGAAAGCGGTTATTATATTAAAGAAAATATTAATGAAAATAAAGATGTAACTTTTTTATATGCAGGTAGGCATGTTTATGAAAAAGGATTATTCCATCTCATTGTTGCTTTTAAGAAATTGATTGATAAAGGATATGAAGCAAGATTAATTTTATGCGGTGAAGGTATAATAACTGATTCTTTAAAAAAATTCTCTGAAGAAAATGGCTTAAAAAAATTCGTTGATTTCAAAGGATATGTAAATGAAGAGGAATTAAAGAAATGTTTAGAAATGAGCGACGTAATAGTTTATCCTTCAATAAAGATGAAAAATTGGGAAGAACAGTTTGGCTATAGCGTTTTAGAAGGAATGAGCAACGGTTTAGCTGCTATAGTTACTGATTGTGGTTCATTACCTGAGCTGGTAGGCGATGCAGGTATTATAGTCCCTCAAAAAAACATCGAGAAATTAGCTGAAGCTATGGAATTTCTTGCAAGAAACAGAGAAAAGCTCAATGAATATAAGAAAATGAGTCTAGATAAGGCTAAAGAATACTCTTTGAAGAACGTTGCTGAGAAATGGAGAAGTTTAATAGAGCTCGCTTTGAAAATACGGAAATAACATTCGTTTTACCAAGTATAAGCGATTACAAGCCATTAAGATTTGGAGGAGCACAAGCAAATACTTTAAACATAGCAAAAAAGTTATCTGAAATCTTTAAAATAACGTTAATATCTTCTTTCAGATATGAATATAAAAAAAGTATATATATAAATAGAAATTTGAAAATAAGGCAAGTCTATTTTCCTTGTTATGATTTCATTAAAATGAATAAAATCAATAAGATTTTTTCTATTATTGCTTCTCTATTATTTTATACCATGCAAGTCTCATTTATCATAATAAAAAGCAAATCCAAAGTAATTGTATTTTATGATAGAACTGAATTAATAATTCCCTCAATAATATCTAAAATTATTAAGAGGAAAATTATTTTTTATGAAGGTAATGAGTATCCATGGAGTATTTATAGAAATTATAAAGTCTCATCAATTAGTTGGGGTTACAATATTCTTACGGGAAAAATAGCTTTAAAATTAGCTGATAAAATCGTAGCTCAAAATGCACGAATAAAAAGAGGAATGCTAAGATACACGAAAAAAGACATTGAAATCATTCCAGTTGCTGTTGATACTGAATTCTTTAAGCCAGTTTTTAAAGAAAAAGAAAATATTGTTGGCTTTTTAGGAAGGCTGGAAAAGGAAAAAGGCGTTGATTTATTGCTTGAAATCGTTGATCTTGCTGTGAAGAAGTATCCTGAAATTAAGTTCATGATAATCGGCGATGGTTCATATAAAAACAAATTTGCTGATAAGAACAATGTAATATTTCTATCATGGGTTACAAGAAATAGGTTACCAGATTACATAAATAAAGCTGATGTTTTCATAAGCTGCCAAGAATGGATAGGTTTAGCAGAGAGCGAAATATTAGCATGCGGAAGACCTATAATTACATTGAATTCCTTTGTTAATAAAGAAATAATTAAACCTGGTTTCAACGGATTTTTATGCAAACCTGAGCCTGAAGATTACTTAAATTCCATAAAAGTAATTTTAAATAATGAAAATTTGTTAAAAGAAATGCAAAGAAATGCAAGACAGACCGCTGAAGCTTTTCTTTCATCGAATTCAATAGTAAGTATGTGGATTAATTTAATTTCTAATCAACTTAAAAAATTTAACAATCTGTGTAAAAAAAGTGATATTGTTTAAGTTCTCTTAACCTTATCATGTTGCCTTAATATGCAAGAATTTAGTACTATTCATTGAGATAAAAGATTGATAAGGATTCTCCTTCTTCAAGATTTTCCAAGCATGAATGCCTATAATGTTCCATTTCTTTTTTTGTTAGGCAGGGAACTGAAGGCTTTGGGTTTAGAAGTGATTTTTTCTGACTATAGAAGATTAGTACTGTTTAATCATAATGGTATCTCATTTTCAAAAATATATATAAACTATAAAGATAGTAAAATAAATTTAAATATTATTTCAATTCTTACTCCTTTAATTTACAACAAATTTTTTGCTAATATAACCTATAAATTAGAAGAAAAAAATTTAGAAAAATATATATTAAGAAATAAGATAGATATTATCTTTACGCATAAATGTTTTCAATCGATTATAAGAATGATCAGAAAAAATAACGTTAAATTAATTTTATTTAGCGGTGACGAAGATTTCTCTAAAGAATGGTTTGATTTTGCTAGAGAAAGCGATTTAGTATTTTGTGCCTCATATTACGGGTTTAAAATTCATAAAGAGAAAGGTATTAAATCTGAGATACTTAGATTTGCAGTAGATGACAAAATCTTTAAACCGTTATCTAAAAAAGCGATATTAGATTTTGTATTTATAGGAAGAAACTTGTATGACAGAGAAAATAAGTTCTCGAAAATAATGTTGCCTTTAATAAAAAAATATGGTAAGAAAATACATCTATTTGGCTTTGGTTGGGAAAAATTTAAAAATATATGTAATATTCACGAACCTGTATTTTGGTATTTGCAACCCTTAATTTATTCGCATGCAAAGATTTCGCTAAATGTTCATAGATTTTCATACGTTGTCAACTACCGCACCTTTGAAACACTTGCATGCAAGACTTTTTTGCTAAGCGATTATACAAATGAATTAGGAAAACTATTTGAAAATAAAAGAGATATAGTTATGGCTCATGATGAGAAGGAAATTATTGAGCTTGCTCAATATTATTTAGATAATGAAGAAGAAAGAGAGAAAATAGCAACTAGCGGTTATGAAAAAGTGATAAAGAATCATACCTTCAAACAAAGGGCTAAACAAGTTTATGATGCAATCAGATTATTATGATATTATTACAAAATTATTGCGAGAACAAAACTTTCTGTCGAGGAAATACATGTTTATCATTATTTCATCAATACTTAAATGAAAACTACTAAACCAAGTGAAATAAATAAAGAAGTCTTTGATGAAATATCTCTATCTGAACAATGGTATTACAAGCAATAATTACCAAGAATAAGAATCTTAATGGAAATTTTTAAAAGTATTGAGAATAAGGAAATTGTAGCAGATATAGGCTGTTTCACTGGAGTAATCTCTCAAGAATATTTTAAGCTTGGAGAAAAAATTGTAGAAGGTTTTGATGTATTAGAAAAGGCTTTAGAAAAAGCAAGTAAAAGATTAACAAGGTATATAAGTGGAAAGCCGGAGAAAATCTTGTCCTGTTGAAAATGGAAGATATGATGTGATAATAGCTTCAGAAATCATAGAGCATGTATATGATACAGATTTCTTCATTGAAGAATTGAAAAGAATACTTAAGCCCAATGGAAGAATAATTATAACACCCCTTAACATGCACTCCGCAGCTAATAGATTGCTATTTTTGATGGGCAAATTTCCATGGACTCATCCCGGAGTTTCTACAAAATATAACAAAGATCCAAGGATTGATTTAAAACATATTAGATTGGGCAATTTATCTGGATGGAAGTACTTCTTCGAAAAACATAACTTAATGGTTGAAAAGGTTATGGGAATAAACTATTCTTTGTTAGGCAAGCTTATTTCTTTATCAAAAACTTCGCTTTCACATAATTTAGCTTTCGTATTAAAAAAATTATATAAGTAATGAAAAAATGAATCAACCTAAAGTTACAGTAATAATTGTAGCATATAACGCTGAAGGAATGAAAAATATATTCAAACAATGTTTAGATTCAGCTTTAAATTTGAAATATAACAACTATGAAGTTATCGTAGTAAACAATGGTTCTACAGATAAAACAAGAGAAATTTTAGAAGATTATGAGAAAGACTTAAAAATAATTAATTTAAAAAAGAATTATGGACCAGCTGGCGCGCGTAATATAGCTTATAAGAATTCAAAATCTGAATTCGTTCTACTATTAGATTCTGACGTTATCGCTGAGCAAGATTCACTTAAAGAATTGGTTAAAGCCAGTATAAGTGATAATAAAATTGGAGCTTTAGGAGGCATTCAAGTTGATTACAAAAAAAGAAATATTACAATGCTTGGATGGTTGTTTGATATTTATGGTAATTGGATAACCACAAATTATGAAGTTATGCATATTAATGAAGTTGAAGAATCTTATTATACTTTTATCCCTACGGCATTCCTTCTAGCTAAAAGGAAAGCAATCGGAAATATTTTGCATCCAAAAGAATTTTTTACTTACATAGAGGATATCGAACTTTGTTTTAGATTATGGAGCCGAGGATATCGCATAAAGCTAATTCCTTTTATAGCATGCAGACATGAGTTTGGAACAAGTGTAAGAGCTGCTTCAAAGAAAAATCCATTTTTAAGTAAAATGCTCAGCTACCATTTTGTTAAAAACTCTGCTCTAATGTTATCAGTCTACAGAAAATTCCTTCCAAAATCATATATATTACAGTTATTAGCGTCGCTTTTATATAGACCGATACTTGATGTTATCCGTCTATCACAATATCTAATGTATTTATTTAATAAAGAGATTTATTATTTTGCAAATTACTATAATCCTTTAGAAACATTTGCATATTTTAATTATTCAATAAAAAATTTATCGACCCTAGATGATTATGGAATATATATTCCTTTATTACTAAAGTTAAATAATTCAAAAAGATTTTTATTTAGTCCTTCAAAAAAAAATTTTTGGCCACTTAATGATATTAGATTATGAACAAACCATAATAAATGAAGAAGATATCAATAGATCTGTAAGGAAATTTATCGTGCCAAAATAATCTCGAATAAAACAAGTAAGAAAATGAAAGTTTGTTTGGTAACTCCTTGGCTACTTAATTATCCTCCAACTACAGGCGGCGAAACACTAATTTGGACTACAGCACATGCATTAAAAGATTTAAATCATAGCGTGTTCATGTTTACTTATGACACTACAAAAGAATTCGAAGGAGATATTGAAGGAATACCTATTATAGCTATTAAAGCCGAACCAAGATTCAGCTTCATCCATAGACCTTACTTGTTACCTTTGTATTTTTCTAGCATGATAAAGCCATTAAGGGGTATCTCGAATATCCTTATTAGCCAATCCATTTATTATGATAGACTTTTTAACATTTGTTTGGATAGAATAGATTGCGATATAATACAACTAGAATTTGTAGGTATGATGCCGCCTTATAAGCAAATCTTACGGATTAAGAAAAAGAAGAATATTCCCTTAATAGTGCACCTTCATGATATATTTTCTTTATACATGATGGATGAAGGATATAATACTTTAATAGATAAATTTATAATAAGACAATTATTTATGTATGAAATCTCTTATCTTAAAGAAGTTGATTTCGTAATAACTGTTTCTAAACGAGACGAAAAATTATTGCGTACTTACGGATTAAGAAACGTGAAAACAGTTATTTCTGCTATCTCACCTAAAATATTACATCTTAAGAAGAATTATGAGTACGCTGAGAAATTAAAACCATTTATTTTAGTGCCGGTAGCACACCGAGATAAATATAGAGTTTTAAAATTAACTTATGAACTAGCTTCATCGCTTCATAACATAAATTTTATAGTTACAGGAACGTGTGTCCAGGAGTTTATAGACATATTTGGTAATATAAAAATTCCTAATAATCTGAAACTAATGGGTAATTTACCATATTATTATCTAAATGATCTTTATTCAAAATGTTTAGCTGTATTCGCTCCTGCAATCTCTAGAACTGGTATTTTAATGCGTATAATCGAAGCTTCGCTGCATAATAAAATAGTAATAACTACTAAAGAAGGTGCTAATAGTGTAGAGGTATTACATTACGAAGGTGTCTTGATTGGTGAGGGGGTGGCCTCTTTTAAAAAAATAATTGCTAATATCGCTCATAATGATTACAAAATTAAGAAAATAGATCCAAATTTATTATACGATAAGATGATTAAAGAAATTAAGGAAATATATAAATATTTAATCGAAAATAAATGAATTACAATTTATCCATAAGGAACCATGTAAAGACTACGTAACCATTCTCTTTTTAGGTGATGACTTTTATCGTAAAGGTGGAGATATTTCGTTAAATATATTTAAAAAGTTAAAATATAAAAATATAAAAATAATTATTAAGAGTAACAAAATACCATATTATTATAAGGATTATTTCAAAAATACAAGTAATGTTAAGATTATAGATTATTTTGTTAATATACTCAAATTATATGAAGAAACAGATATATTCTTTTTACCTACTCGTGCAGATACGTATAACATGTCATTAATTGAAGCAAATAGCTTAGGAATACCTGCAATCGTCAGTGACCTATTACCTTTAAGAGAAATATCGCCTTTCTCAATTCTTTGTAAAATAAATGATGAAAAGGCATTTTATGAAGCATTATGTTTTTTGATCGAAAATGAGAAAGAGAGAAAAGCTATTGGTTCTAAATCGAAACAATTTGTTGAAGAAAAGTTTAATCCTGTAAGAATATCATTAGAATTGGAAAAGTTATACAGATCAGTAATAGAATAAACTATAAAATCATGCTGAATATTTATTTTCCAGGTCCTCCTTTACATTGGAAGCATGGTCTTGCGATTGCTCGAAAATTAAGAATTTTATATAAACCTAATGAAGTAATATATTATCTAAACGTCAAAAAGTTCGAAATAAGTTTTTCTTTATTGATAGGTGTTAGATTATCTAAAATGATTCTGGAGAAAGTTTCTTCGAATTTACCGATTTTATTCTATAGTGGATATGGAGGTAAAGAAATAATATTAGATAATAAAATTGATATTGTTCATACCATAGTTCAGCATGTAGGAAAATTAATCAAATATAATAAGCCTACTTTATATGAATTAGATATCTCTCCGATAGAATATTTCCATTTTTATGAAGGTATTCCCATACCCAAATTAATGAGTTTGTATAAATATTTCAGAAATTTGTTTAAAGATCAGCGGAACTTATTCGTCGCATGGCAACCTTCTAGCGTATACCTAGTAAGAAAATTAGGCTTTGATGAGAGTAAAATAAATTACGTACCGCCCCCAATACCTCTAATTGAACGCAACAAAGAAGTTAGCAATGAAGAACCAACGATACTCTTCGTAGGTTATGACTATTATTTAAAGGGAGGAGATACTGCATTAAAAGCATTTGAAATTATAAATAAAGAAATACCTAAATCTAAATTACTTTTCATATCTAAAAATAAACCTCAAGAAAAATTTAATAACGTCATTTATATTGGAACTATTGATAATGAAATTTTAAAAAAAGAAATATTACCTAGTGTTGATATCTTTCTGTGTCCTTTTAGATTTAAACGACCCTCTGGTATGAGCATTCTCGAAACATTTTCTGCGGGAGTTCCTGTCATATCAACGTATCATCCTCTGTTAGAAGACTATGTTATTGATGGATTCAATGGTTATTCTGTAGAAGAATACAATGCGAAGAATTTTGCAGAGAAAGCAATTGAATTATTACAAGATAAAAATAAATTAAAAAATATGAGTAAAAATGCGATTAAATATATTAATGATAATTATTCACCAAAATATGTTTCTTCAAAATTATTTAAGTTATATAAATATTTAATCGAAAATAAATGAATTACAATTTATTAATTCTTACAGGTGATTCAAACATGTCTTTAAGCGGTACGCATGCTATTCATTTTCCATATACATTATTGCACGCTTTAAGAAAACTAGAAATAAATGCAAACATGACAGGTTTGGAAGATTCAGCATACTTAAATTCTTATGGAATCAGTTATAGTTTATTGCAAGCAAACTTATTAAAATTATCAAGATTTATATTTTACATGAGAAAACTTAGAAAATTAAATTATTTTTTATATAAGAAAGGCATAAATAAAATTATTAAGAAGTTTAAGCCTGATTTCGTGCTCGCAATTAATATTTTTCCTATAAAAGAAGTTTTCAAAGAAATAAAAAAATATTCAAATTTGATATTTTGGAGTGTAGATGATCCTAGATTCTTCAGCGATGATTGGTTTGAAGGTGCTAGTGAAGCAGATTTTGTTTTAACTCAATCTTTTGGTTCTATTAAAGATTATAAGGAAAGAGGCATAACGAAGGTTGAATTTTTACCCTTAGCTTATGACCCGAAATTCTTTTATCCTATTGGAACTAAAAAGGATATAGATATTCTTTTTGTCGGAACATCAAAGGGAAGAAGCATAGGATTTAAAAATATTATAATACCTGCGATAAAAAAATTTAAGAAAAGAGTTACTTTAGTAGGTTGGAATATATCTGGTAATGAACTAAGCGAAGCAACAATATGTCCTCCTGTTCCTTGGTTTAAACTCAATGAACTATTCAACAGAGCAAGGATTGTAATAAACATTCATGTAGATGTAAATAGAAAAAGAGCAGGCACTTTTAATTATAGAGACTTTGAAACGCCTGGCTCGGGAGCTTTTATAATTTCAGATTATGTTGAAAAAATGGAGCTTTGTTACAAACCAAATGAAGAAATAATTATGGTTGATAGCCCAGAAGAGACAATTGAGAGCTTGAATTACTATTTAGATAACGAAGATAAAAGAATTAAAATAGCAAACAATGCATACTTAAGAGCCTCTAAGGAACATACCGTTTATCAAAGAGCAAATTTTTTTAAAAATATTTTGAAGTCAATTTAAAATGCTATATATTAGAAACATTACTAGAAGTAAACTACCGCAAATATCTATTATTTTCACCAATAATTTTAATGATTTAATTAAGATTAATATTGCTCTTTTAATTTATTATACATATTTCTTATTATTAATAATATTAAGAATTTTCTCTAAGAATATGATGTGGAAATTTTTAAACAAATTACCATTATCCTTATCATTTATATTAAGAAAGATGTCAATCAAATTGATTGCAATTACTTTTATTGATTGGTTTAAACTAAATTTTATTTTTAGAACATATACACTTGATGAGTATGTTATATTTCTCGATTGGGAAAGGGACGCCATGCAATACATAAGAGAACTAAGAAATGGAGATATTGTTATAGATGTAGGAGCACATATTGGTAGCTATACCATAAGATGTGCTAAACTAGTTGGAGAAAATGGTAAGGTAATAGCTATAGAACCGATACCTGAGAATTTGATTCTTTTAAAAAATAACCTCGAATTTAATAAACTAAATAACGTCTTAATTGAAGATAAAGCTATTCATAATAAACAAAGTAAAATAAAATTATATTATGATGCACATCCATTAGGCGCTTCTGTTTTTAAAAAATCTGAAAGTAATGATTTAAATACCATTACAGTAGAGGCAACAACTTTAGATGCGATTATAGAAAAGTATAATTTGAAAAGAATAGATTTATTGAAAGTTGATGTGGAAGGAGCAGAAGCAGAAGTCCTATCCGATAAAGCATTAAGCATAACAAGAAAAATTATTATCGAGGTTTGGCCATCTAATTTATCAAAAATCTTTGAAATGTTAAAATCTCATGGCTTTAAAATAATTAATCTAGACTTGCATCATGGCGGACTTAATTATTATTTATATTGCTACAGATAATAGTCATTTTTTGATTATGATATTTAGTCTTAAAATTAAGAGTTAATTATGATACTGATTATATTATTTAATTAATATCTCGCCTGATATATTTGATAATTTTTGAAGAGAACTACCTATAAAAATAATCCCAATCTCATATAATGTTCAATCATACGCTTAACCATAAATTTAGCTTTTGAATTGGTGGGCTGGACGAATGGTAAATACTAAAGAGTTTACGCCAATTAAAACAAACCGTTATGAATGAATTAGGATAGGATTTCTCTAAGAAAGGCTTACAAGATTTAAAATCGAATTTTGTACTTTTATATAATCTTTACGTAAAGATTTAAATATTTATAAAGAATAGACATCCTATGAAAGAAAAAAGTTTAGGACTTCTATTAGTAATAACAATGCTTTCAGTAATACCGTTAATAAGCGCAGGGAATCAAACGCTATCTTTTAGCGTTACATATGGAGGTAAAAGCTTTGATACTGCATATAGCCTTGCATGGGCATTTGGAAATCCAAGCGGTAAGCTTTATGTTGTAGGCTCTTCTGCCAGCTTTAATCCAAGTCTTCAAAGAGAAGGTACTGTCGCAATGTTCGATGAAAATCTAGGAACGCCATCAAGAGTTGTGAAAATGCAAGGTTTCAGTGGCTGGGGTGAATTTGTGGATGTCGCTGTTCCAATAGGTATTAGCTTAAGCAATACTATTGCAGTCGTTGGATATATTCCGAATAATAATAGAGATCCCGTTGTTTATTGGCTTGATAAAAATGATCTTAGTACAACGCTTGCTTATCAACTAACAGTCTTTAGCGGTTCGGCTCAAGATCAGGCAGTCTCTGTGAGTTTTGATAGTCAAGGAAATACAATAGTTGCAGGCTTCTCTTATTCAGGAACCTCGCCATTAGATAACGGTGTTCCTTTCTTAGTTAAATTTGATAGCGCTGGAAGTATTTTATGGTCCAAAGCTTTTAGACCTGTTGGAGCTAGCACATCATATCCTGGAGCAATTGTAGTTGATTATGATAATAATATAATAGTTGTAGGCTCAGTTGTCTTACCTGGGAAGGATTACGATGCATTTGTTGCAAAATTCGATCCTAATGGAAACATCTTATGGTACAAAACTTTTGGTGGAAGCAAAAGAGATCATGCAAATGGAGTTGCTTTAGATAACCTAGGCAATATTTATGTTACAGGTGCTACAAATAGTTTTAGTCCAAGCGCTACTTATGATATTTTCGTAGCAAGATTTGATCCTAATGGAAATCTAGCATGGTTCAAAGTATGGGATGTAGATAATATAGGAGCAAATGATCAGTCAAACTCAATAGCGGTAATTCAATATGATCATATATATATTACAGGAGTAACTTTTGCTCATGATTCTAGCGGAGATATGTTTTTTGCAAAAATTGCAGCGGATGGAACACCATTATATGTAATACGAAGCAATATGACTGGTGAAGATAGAGGTTTCAAAGTAGCCTTAAATATTCACTCAACAAAGGATGTATTTTATGTAAATGTTGCAGGAATAAGCAATGCAAATCCAAGCTCTGGCTCTTTCGTAAGCGCTTCATTTACATTGGTCACATCAAGTGTTACAGTAACAACGCAAACATCTTTTAATACGCAGACTAGTATTGTCACTACAACAAGTCTACCCGCATTAGTTGATATTACCGCAAGCGTAAACTCTCCTGATAATCAAGATGGAAGAGCAATGGTATTAAAGTTTGATCCGCCTTCAGTATCAAATGAAAATAAAACTAGCATTCCATACATATCTTACCTTTTAATTGCAGCAATAATATCATTGATAGCCCTAATAGCAGTATTTATAAAAAGAAGAATATAAAATATTAAAATAAATTTTTATTTTTTTTATAGAAAATTTTTCTAATGTACATTTATCTAATTTATTAATCATAATAAACAATTTATGAATACTATTAATTACTTAAGTAAATATTATATAAGATATCTTACGCCTGCATACATGTATTTAATTCAAAATATTAAATTATGGTATATTAACCATACTAAAGTAAATATTATTTCAAAATTTTTAGGTATAGATGAAC